>Ga0056121_1000056_pt1 | contig 58348 bp, 47 predicted proteins | sample WorMetHEROISLAND_FD_83872 | JGI IMG/M metagenome (GOLD analysis project Ga0056121, IMG submission 83872) | Marine gutless worms symbiont microbial communities from Max Planck institute for Marine Microbiology, Germany - Olavius sp. 1 HERON ISLAND ...
AAAGCCCTGTTTCCATCATCGCTCAATACCTTTTAGCTGTTTTGAGTTGATTTGCTCTTGATTGGCTATCGCTAGTAAATTTCGTTGCATTTGTCAATTATTAGAGGAACCCTTAAAACTTAACACTGGTTTTCAGCTTTTGTCTGGCCCCCACCCTTTCAGCCCCCATGCCAGCGAGGCAATGCCGGCGACGGATGCGATGACCGCGGCTGTCGCAGTGGCATTGATCCCACCGGCCGTCCAGATATAGCCGCCGGCCCAGGCTCCAATGAAACGACCGGTCCCGGCGGCGGCAAACAGGCCGGACATCATGGTCGCACGGGCACCGGGTAAAAGTTCTGTGCTCAGGGACATACCGGAGACAAAGGTGAACTCGTAACAGACAAAAAGCAGAAAAAGTCCAAGCAGTGACAGCGGCAGGGAAATTCCAAAAAGGGGCAGGAGCGCGTTGCAGAGCGCCGTCAGAATGGCGCCGAACAGGATCATTCGTTTCAGTCCGATGCGGTCCGATAACCATACCGTTATAATTTCCCCGATCAGCTCGGCCACGCCAATCACGCTGGTGCTGGCGCCCAAAGCTACGATACCAAGGCCGAAAGCCCCTTCCAGCCAGGCGCCATAGACCACAAAGAGGGTGTCATTGGCCAGACTCAGGAACAGGGCAAAACCGAGTGCACCCAATGCCGGCCGCGAGCCGGCCAGGGTGCGCCACAGCGCCCAGAATCCAGGTCCGCTTTTTCGGTCCTTACGCTGCCGGTCAGCGGGGATGACAATGGCAATGCCGATCAGTCCCAATACCCCGGTTCCGCCCAGGACCAGGAACGGCGCGTGCCAGCCCAGCCGGTCAATGACCACCCCCATAACCGGAATACCGATCAAGGTGCTGCCGGCCCAGGCCAGTTCAAGCACTCCAATGACCATACCCCGTTTTGCAAAGGGGACCTGCTCGCCGACATAGGCCTGAAGAGCGGCATCGAAGATATTCTTGGCCAAACCGGCCAGAAAAAGGGCTGCCAGTACGGTGGCATACATGGGCAAAATACCGGCGGCGAACATGCCGACCACCAGCATGCTCATGCCCACCAGCATCATCAACCGATACCCGAGACGATCAGAAAGCGGCCCGAAAACCATTCCCAGGATACCGGTGGCCTGATTGACGCCGATGGCGGCCGTTACGGCTGCTAGCGGAACATCCAATCCCCGGCTCAAAGCCGGGGCGAATGGGTAGGCAAATCGCCGAGCGGTGTTCAGCACAATCCGACCAAACACCACTGTGCTGACTCTGGGTATAAAGCCACTACCGGGATGGCTACCTGATTTTTCGCTGGAGGGTGAAAGCATCTATGTGATCCAATCTGGATGATCGTCTGTCGAAATCAGAAACTTAACGAGTCTACCGGTTATAATTCTAAAAGCAACCAGAAAAGGAAAAGAATTGAAGAAGCTTTGAAAACATGAAAAGATCACTGGCTATGACCCAAGGTAGCGGAATGTTGAGAACATTGGAACCTTCCCATGACGTACAATTTTGATCCGGATCGCTGGTTTGCCGATGAACATGCCCTGCTGGAACACCAGTTAAGGCAGGGGCATATCTCCCGGAAGCAGTTCGAAAAACGGGTTGAGGCCCTCACTAAAAAGTATGATGATATGGTCAAGCGGTTGGACGGCACCTATCAACTTCCGAAATGAGCACGATGGCACAAGACACACACTCACCCCAGAGCGAAACCAATCATAACACGTTGAAAACACATGTGATTGCGGCCGGGGTGGCCATTTTGATCGGTATCGCCATTATGGCGGCCAAGTTCTACGCCTGGCACTTGACCGGATCAAGTGCGATCCTATCGGATGCCCTGGAATCCATCATCAATGTGGTCGCCGGCGGGTTCGCCCTGGCGGCCATCATAACATCGGCGCGCCCGCCGGATCACGATCACCCTTACGGTCATGGGAAGATTGAGTTTTTCGCGGCCGGATTTGAAGGGGCGCTGATCATCCTGGCTGCCTTCGGTATCTTCAAAGTGGGGCTGGAGCACCTGCTGCAGCCCCAATCCCTGCCGCACCTGGGCATTGGCCTGATGGTCCTGCTGGGGACTGCTTTGGCCAACCTGCTGGTCGGACTTGTTCTGCTAAAGCTCGGTAAGCAGACGGAGTCGCTGGTACTGGAAGCTGATGGGCAACATATCCTGACCGATGTTTACACCTCTGGTGGGGTGCTTGTGGGTCTGTTTCTAGCCCATCTTTCCGGCTGGTACTGGCTGGACGGCACCATTGCCTGCCTGGTGGGACTCAATATTCTGAGGACGGGATTGCAGTTGGTCCGAAGATCTTTTGCCGGATTGATGGATGCCATGGACCCGGATTTACTGCAGCAGGTGGTTGATGTGATAAACAAAAACCGCCGGCCCAAGTCGATTGATATTCACCGTCTGCGGGTGTGGCGTTCAGGGCGGCATGTACATATTGACCTGCACTTGATTTTACCGGGTGACCTTGCGCTGGACGATGCGCATGCCGAGGCCGGCTACCTGGAAAATGCGCTTTCTGCCGGCTTCGTTGGCAACGCCAGTGTGCTGGTGCACATGGACCCCTGCATCGATGCAGCGTGTGCAAATTTGGTTCGGTCCCAAGAAGCTGATACGTGGGGGCCGGCGTTACTAACCAGGGGGTTCGAAACGGCCGAGTGCCGCAAAGCGGAGCTGCCTCAGGCTCGGAACCGATGTGGCACCGCCAAAAACGAAAACTAGCGGTGGCCTAAAGCGTTAGTTTTATGGCCGCATCTAACAACGCTTTTCCTTTCTGGTGATGGAAACCATTGCCGAGTGCGGCTATATGGATAGCCTGGAAGAGGCAGAGGTTAACCCGATTTTAGACCATAAAAATAACAGCGCGGAGTTTACCGCCGAAATAGTTGCGTCGAGTCTGGGGCTGCGTATCTTATAGGACAAAACCAAGAGTGTAGAGTGAACTAAAGTTATAAGTGATCTAAGTTAATGAATTCTGCCAATCTGATAATAATCAGTGGAGCTGAGCGACTCCGCAACTTTAGGCATTTTAGCTCACTTTAGTCACTCCAGACTTATACTTAACTGTGATTATTCCGATCAAGGTCAAATGCTACGCAGGGTATCGCGGTGAAGAGGAACCGCGGGCGCTCGAAATGGGCGCTGGCGGCGTTAAAGTCCGATCAATTTTGGATCGTTGGCTCAGTCCGGATCATCGTTACTTCAAGCTTGCCGACAGGGATGATTGCATCTATATTATTCGACACGACATGAACACGCAGGCCTGGGAACTCGTGTATTACCGGCATCCGGATGCGCTGGGGGAAAACTGATATGCACGTTGCAGTTCGCTTCATCTTGTTTTTAGTGCTTCTATCCCTGCATCTGCCTCCTGAGGCGCCAGCTCAGCCTGCAGCTGAATTGTCATCTGCCGCCTTACCTTCGCTGATCGAAAGTGTGCGGGTAGCAGGCCCTCTTGATTTTTGCGGTGAAGCGGTGCCCCTGGACCGACAAGACGTCCGGGAGCGGCTGGAAAAAGAAATACTGCTGACCCTCTGGGACCGGCCGCAAGTCATCTTGTGGCTAAAGCGCTACCCGCGTTACATGCCGCATATTGAGAAAATGCTCGCCGCGGAGAACCTGCCGAGCGACATCAAATACCTGGCTATCATCGAGAGTGCGCTGCGACCCCACGCCGGATCTCCCAAAGGCGCGGTCGGGTTCTGGCAGTTTACCCGGGACACCGGGCGAAAATACGGCTTGCAGGTGGATACCCGCAAAGATGAACGCCGGAATCTCTTTCATTCCACCAAGGCGGCCATGCGCTATTTGAAATATTTATATGACGATCTTGGCTCCTGGACACTCGCTGCGGCTGCTTACAACATGGGCGAAGAAGGACTTAAAGCCGAAATCCTGGCCCAGGAGACCGGAGATTACTACAGTTTGTATCTTTATCTGGAGACCCAGCGCTACCTGTTCCGGGCCATTTCAGCCAAAATGATTTTGACCGACCCCGAGAAATATGGCTTTAAAATGACGACGGAAGATGTCTACCCGCTGCTGGAATTTGACACGGTCCAGGTAGAGTTCGATCAAGATGTGGGCCTGCAGGTTCTGGCCCGGGCGGCAAATGCGGATTTCAAGACGATCAAAGATCTCAACCCGGAGATAAGGGGGCATTACCTGGCGCCAGGGTCCCACCAGGTGCTGATTCCACGTGGAACAAGGGCATCTTTCAATGAGCTGTATCCCGAATTGCTGGAGCAGTGGCTTGTCCGGCACAGTAGTATGATCTATATCGTCAAAAAGGGTGATAACCTGACCGAAATTGCCGAGCGCTACAACGTGCCGCTGCCCGCCTTGTTTATCTGGAACCGCCTGAAGGTCAATCAGCACATCCATCCCGGAGACCGGCTGGTAATCTACCCCAATAACCCTGAGGCTAAAGCGCCCGATAATCCTGATTAGAAGCGATTTCAAAAGACTGTTTTTGAGATAGCTTCTAACCAAGAAGAGAGGAGTTGCCATGACCGCCCAGTCTGCTGATTGTGCGCCGGTATATCATTTTAGTACGGAAATTCGGGTCCGCTTGCCGGAAACGGATGCCATGGGGGTCGTGTTCCATGGCAATTATTTTACCTACCTGGAAGTAGGCCGGGTGGACTACCTCACAAACCTGGACCTCTGTGAGGGCAACCGGCCTATCAGCGAATTTGAAAATGTAGTGGTGAGTGCCCATCTCGATTTCAAATCCCCGGCGAGGCTCAATGAAAAACTAATTATCGATGTGCGCACCCGGGAAATTAATAACGCCAGTTTTACTTTTGAATTCCGCATCCGCCACAAAGCCCGAAACCGGCTGGTTGCAATCGGCCACACCACCCATTGCGCCATCGATGAGGAATACCAGCCGATCCCAGTTTCGGATCATTTCCGGAAAGTGATCGCTGCGTTTGAAGGTTGGGAGACGTGAACGCAAGTCTCTCACAGAGTGCAAAGAGTTCACCAGTCTTCGCTCTGCGAGCTACGCCGGGCGTGCAGAGAAGGCCAAAAGCTTAAAACCCGAATCATCGCGCAGAGGCGCAGAGGCGCAGAGAAGGTCAAGGAAGACAGTGGGGGCGCGCTAACGCGCGGAAAAACAAATGCAAAATCATTTTTTAGGGTTTTTGGGTTTCTCCCGCGAAGCGGGAACTTAATCCTGATTTTCCCTGCGCCTTTGCGCCTCAGCGCGAGAATATCTGGTTTTGGGTTTTGCGCTTTTCTCCATGGCCTCTGTTTGCTCTGTGAGGTTAAAATCATGCTTTCGTTTTGTCGCCAGTCGGCGTCTAGCACATAAATTGCGTGCCGGATACTGACGTCTACTTACTTACAAATTCTACGATTCGATTTTCCAGGTACACATAGAAGGGATTCCAACGCTGGCGCAGGAGGTCAGCTGCGGGAATTTGGAGAACGTTGCGCTCGCCGCGGGGGGTCAGGCTGCCGAGGCTGATGCCGGGGCTCTCTGCGGCCGCTGCACCGCCGTATAAAGGATCACTTTCCGGAAAGGGCAGGGCGACATGCGACAAGGAGTAAACTCCTTCAGGCCAGGCGAAGTCGATAGGGGTGTCTGAGATTTCTTTAGCGCCCGCCTCGTGATGCCTGATCATCACTTCTGGGGATTCAGCATCCCGGTTGGTAACCAAGCTGACTGCGAATGTCAGGTCGCTGTCGGACAGCAACGGCGCGATGCTCTCCTCCGGGCGGCGGCTGAGCAGTTCTTTGACTTCCACGCGACGGTTGATATCGAAGAGTACCAGTTCATGGCCGCCTTTTGGCAGGCGACTGAAGAGGCCTTCTACTACGGCCGGCGTACTGACCGTGGCATCCACGATGGATTGAAAGGCCAGCACCGGCGGGAATTTTTGCAGGCTTCCACCTGGTTGCAGCGACTGGATGCGTTTTTGGATGTCCAGGGTCAGACGATAGACCTGGTCGCCGGCGTTCACGGCGAATGAGTTATATTTAAAGGGGTCGTACTCCGGGCCGATCGAGTTCCAGGCCAGTTTATCCAGACCCAGCAGGTGTCCAATGCGAGACTGCCGGACGGCCAAAGCTGCCAGACCGGTGACGCCGATGGACGGGGAAATCAGGACCAGGCCTTTTACGCCGGGCAAGTTCTTGTTTTTCAGGGCCTCCAGAGCGTACTGAACGGCCAGGGCTGCGCCCGTGGAGTAGCCGACAATGTATATCGGCTGGTTTTCGTTTTTTTGCTGCAGGTGCTGCAGGGCCAGCCGGGCAGCGGCAGCCATATCCTCCCAGCGTACTGTCACCAGCCCCGATGGCACCGTTCCATGGCCGGGCAGGCGCAAACCGATCACATGGGCTCCGCCTTGGTGCAGGCGTTGCCCGATCGTGCGCAGACTGTAGGGCGAGTCGGATATGCCGTGCAGCAGCAGAACACTCATTTTCGGCTTTTGAGATTCTAGGACAAAGGTGCGGTTCCAATTGCGGGGCCAGCGTTCCGGATCGGAGAAGCTGCCGCGATGATAGCGGTTGATGCGGCGCCTATCCTCCGAGGCGATGTGATCAAGAACTTTAGCACTCAGCTGGGCATAGAGTTTCTCTTCCTGCACCAGGTAGTCTGCAAAGTTTTGCGCTTCGGAAGTAATGGTATATTCGGCATCGAGGTCTACTTGATGCCACATATTCAGGTCCGGTCGGTTGTTGAGGTACAGAACGAAAACAATAACAAGTGTCGTAAAGCCCCCTAGTATTAAATACCCGAGGGCCTTCAGGGTTCGCCGAATCGGTTTGCCCGGAAATGTTCGCATGGTTTAATTCCCACTGGATTTCGCTGAAGCCAGCCATGGTCCCATCAAGGCAGAAGGGCGTATGAGATATTGCCTTGTGCTATTTTTCGAATCCGTGTCCAGATTGCTGATAGAGGCCCCAATTTTCATCCTTATCAATAGCCAGCAGGTTACCTTTTCACATTCAGATTCTCCAGCCCATATTGATATGATGAAACCAAGGAAAGAATAGCGAGGGCTGATTTTTCAGGTCCAAGCCTAGTTGGAAGCGGCACCAACCGAGAGTGCGCCGGCTGCAATGGTCACGCCCACGAGCATAATAACGATCAGCGAGTCTTTGGCATCCTGTTGTGTGAAATGGGAAATGTCCTGGCCGTTCAGCGTAGCGGATGGCTTTATCGCATCAGAAAACCCTAAAGGGAAGGATAGCGTGGCTCCAAAGCCGGTACTATCATGGGCGTAGCGTGCGGTAGTGTCAACCGGTAATGCACCCATGTTCATAGCACCAATTTTAAGATCGATCGCCGCGACTTGACTGGCAGTTAGAATAAGAATGAGAGTACAGGTCAAGACCCGTAGATACAGCGGGCGCATAATTTTCCTTAGCTTTAGAAGTAGACTCTAGCATAGAGCATGGCGCCTAAATAACGGTATTCAATTTTTCCGACCAGATCAATTTCCGGGTAATCCTCGCCTTCAGCTTCGACACCTATATTGAAGTTTTCGACTGCCAGGCCAAAACCGACACGTTTAAACGCCTTGTATTCCACCCCCACCGAAGAGTCATAGATTGCACCCTTGAACTGTTGATACTCAAGGTAGAAAACTTCCAATCTGGTGTTCAATATCCATTTGGGCGTCATGGCAAAATCGGCCCGGAGACCAAATACCGGCAATGGAGCAGTGACGCTCTCGGAAGCCTGGCTGGTCAGCAATCCGGAAGAGGCGAGTTCAAACTGCAGCGGCATAACATACAGACCCGCTGACGCGCCAATATCCATGCGGTCGTCCATGAAGAAGGAATAACTGTAAGCGGCCTTGTAGACATCAATGTCAAAAGACGTGTTCACAGTGGTGCCGGTGGGATAGGTAACGCCGTCGATGACAATGTCCTGACCGAGTTGGGTGTTACCGTCCCGGCGCAGGGCGAACCAGGAAAGATCCGCCCGGTGACGGCGGTTGTCGGAAAATCGCCATACCCCGCCCAGCCGGAGTACGGTGGTAGTCGTATCCAGTCCGAGGGCTTCTTCAACATCGAAACCGACGCCGAGGCCTTTTGCCGATAGACGCACGTTGCTGTTGGTAGAGGAGATAAAAGATCCGAGCATGATACTGGCTTTATCCCAGGGGAGGTTTTCGACTTCGGTTTTGGCGGCTTTTTCTTCGGCAAAAACGGGGGGACAGGCCGCCGCCAGGAAAGCCGCCAGGATTACTAGGTAGGTTAGTTTACGCATAAAATCCTCCTGAATCGTCCTTTTATGGTGTGGCGTTCCAATACCTGGTGAGATACCCGATCTTACCTGAAAATATAGTGCTCCGTCAAGGTCGTTCCCTGATAGATGGCTTGGCCATCAGGTAAACCGCTGCCAGGCAGCCGCCAGCCTTTTTGCGCGGGCGTCTGCAGCTATGTTCATCACGGTCCGATCGCGCTGCCAGGCTGATCGGAAGGAATCGTCTACCCTCTCCCAGCAAGAGCCGAGGGTCTCCAGCAATGACTGTATGGCTGCCAGCGCACCTGCGGTGGCAATATGGATTTCGGGTGCGGCATAGTCGGCGCTTGCAAGGGACCGGAGGGTTAGCATGTGTGAAAGCATTTGCTCGATCGGTTGCCGCGGCCAATCAAAAATCATTCCCATACGAATCAGATATCCGAGGATGGCGGCCAAGACATGCAGGTCCTCTATGGTCCGGAAAGGTTTGATGTAGCGACCATAGCCGTCACCGGGGAGAATATCGGCCTGGGCCACCTTGACATCGGTAAACTCAACCTGACCGTGGCTGATTTCAGGCAGGATGTTCAAAGGCTTGTCCAGCGGTTTTACAGCGATTCCGTCACGATCCTTGTTCACTTTCACCAGACATATTTGGTTCTTGCCATCGGGGTCTATGCCGGTCGAAGCAGCCACCAGCAGCAAATCGGCCTCACGGCCGCAGGTGACGAAATGTTTCGTTCCATTAAGGAGCCAATTATCTCCAATATTTTCAAGTCGGCATCTGATTTTGGCGGGATGAGGGCCATGTTTCTCACTAATGCATAGAGCCGGTAGCGGTGTTCTGGGAAGGTCGGGTACCAGGCGGTGCAATGCGGCCCAGTATCCGACGGCAAAAGCGTAGGCCGGACAACCGGCCAGATAGCCGCCGGCTATCGCCATGTCTGCCGGTTCGGACCAGGCGTGCAGCTCTTTTTCATGCTGTTTTTTCCAGTGGACGACCGATGAAATCGGCTTTGATCTGGTGTCAGGTTTCTGAGTTAGAATCCATTTCAAGATGTGCAAGTCGTTTTCAGGCATGTCAACCTTACAATTAAATAAACGGTTGGGGTATTCTGGTCGTCATGCCGGCGGATGCCGGCATCCAGGGAGTTACCGGCAGTTAGCTGGATACCGGCATTCACCGGTATGACAAGGTATAAATAAAAAACAGCCGGATCTGATTCCGATGGCGATAGCGATTTCGATCCCGATTATAAAGAAAACCTACAACACCAACTCCTTGATAAATTCCGTCAACTGGTTCAAGTTCTGACACGGCCGCACTTCATGGCAATAGGCCTCGTACGTGCGCATCTCACTGTCCCCGGAGTACCAGAACGGCACGCTTTCGGGGTTGAGCCAGATAATCCGGCGGCATTTCTCGCGCATTTCATCCAGGATCCCTTCCTCCGGGTTGGCGTAGTTACTGCGGCCGTCCCCTATGATGATCAGGGTGGTCTTCTTGTTTAAACTGTCCATGTATCCGGCCTTGAATTTACGCAATGTGTACCCGTAATCGGTGGCGCTTCCATATTCAATATCCGCTTCATGCAGCACCTTGTCGATGGCCTGGTTGATCTCGTGCTCTTCGAATACTTGCGTGACTTCGCACAGTCCGGCAATGAAGATAAAACTGCGCACTTTGGTGAAGCACTCCTGGAGCGAGTAGAGCATGTTCAACATGAATTTGGCCGAAGACCAGACTGAGCCGGATACATCACAGAGAACAACCACCTTGCCTCTGCGCGGCGGCTTGCTGCGGCGGATGATTTCCAGGGGGATGCCCTGGTATTTTGCGGCCCGGCGCAAGGTTTTTTTGATATCAATGACACCGCGCCGTCGATTGGCATAACGCCGGCTGACCGTGTCTTTCAATTTCCTGACCAGTTGGCCGATGACTGCGCGCATCTGCTCGACTTCCCGGGGGGTGAGGTTGGTAAAGGCGATTTCACCCAGCTCGTTAAGGTGCTTGTCCCAGTTCATTTTCTTGGGAATGGGGATATCCTCGGCCGGGTTTTTGCGGGTGAGCAGGCGGCGGGCCGTATCGAGACGCGCATTGAGGTGGTTTTCGATATCCTGACGGGTTTCCCAGTCCAATATATCGCGCTGGTCGGCCAAAAAAGCGGCCACTGTTCGACGTGTCTTTTCGATCGCCTGCATCATGGGAAAGCGGCGCACCAAAGAGCCGAGGTTCGACCCCAGGCCGCGCCCACCGGTTTCACCCTCCGATTCTATCTCGCGAAGCAATTCCAGGTAGGCCTGCGGGTCGTCGGCGAGAAAGTTCTGGATGGCCTGGTCGGCCGGCTGACGATCTGGATCTGCGGCCAGCGTGTCCAGGATCTGGCGGACATTTTCAGCCACGGGCCGGGATGCGGTGATCTCCTCGTTAATGCGCAGTTCATGGAAAAAGAGATGATAGAGATGATCGAATTTTTTCTGGTCGCGCAAACTCTTGGCGAAGTTAGCGCGCAATACCGCGGAAAACTGGCGCTCATCCAGCGGATTGACCAGCCTGAGCTGGGCGAAACAGTCCAGGACCTCCGACGTCGAAACTCGCAGGCCGGCGGCCCGGGAGGAAGAAACGAATTTTAGAATCAAATTTTGCATAGAAACCTAAAACCAGAACATCCAACATCGAACATTCAACATTGAACGTTGAATTGAGGAACGCCTTCGGCGATCATATTTTGAAAACGCATTATATCAATATATAAGACGTCTGGGGGGGTCTCATTAAAGGCCCGTCATCCCGGTCCCGCATCAAGTGCGGGATAAACTGCAGCCGGGATCCAGTTCATGTAACAGAAAAGTTTCTGGATGCCGGATCAAGCCCGGCATGACGACAAAACTCCCGGACCACTCAGTTATATATAGACGCGAAACGAAGATCGCGACCGTATTCGATGTTGGACGTTCGATGTTCGTGAAGTTCCCTTTACTGATTCACCACTTGTGCAATATTTTGCCTCACCAAATCCGCATCCGCCCGGTATTTGACGATCGTGTTGAGGGTATCTTTGACGATTTCCGGGGAAAGGTCCTCTACCTGCAAGGCGATCAGCGACTGGGCCCAGTCGAGTGTTTCTGAAATGGAAGGCCCCTTCTTCAAGTCCAAGTCGCGAATGGTCTGTATGGCACTGACCACCTGGTCGGCCAGGGCTTCGCTGATGCCGGGTACTTTCAGTAACACAATTCTGCGTTCCAGCTCTATGGCCGGGTAATCGATATAGAGGTGGAGGCACCTTCGCTTGAGGGCATCGCTCATATCACGAAAGTTGTTGGAGGTCAGAAATACAAAAGGGATATTGAGCGCCTGCCGGGTGCCCAGTTCAGGGATGGATATCTGGAAATCGCTCAACACCTCCAGCAGAAAGGCCTCGAACTCAGGATCGGATTTATCGACTTCGTCCACGAGCAGGACCACCGGCTCCGGGGCTGTAATTGCTTGCAACAGGGGGCGTGGTTGGATGAACCGCTCGGAAAAAAACGCATCCTCCTGGGAGGCGATCCGGTCGGCGGCCTCTGTCAGGCTGGCGGCGCCCTCCATCAATTCTCCGGTTTTTTCTTTCAGGATCTGAGTATAGAGCAACTGCTTTGAATACTCCCACTCGTATAATGCTTTGGCTTCGTCCAACCCTTCATAGCACTGCAGGCGAATCAGCTCCCGATTCAGGCCGGTCGCCACGGCCTTGGCCAATTCGGTTTTGCCGACTCCGGCCGGGCCCTCTACCAGAATGGGTTTCCGGGTCGCGGCGGCCAGGTACACGACCGTGGTAATTTCACGGGAGCAGATGTAGTCGGCTCCTTCCAGTTTCGTTTTGACATCCTCTACACTTTCAAACATTGAGTGCGCCTCTTGATTTTTATTTCGAGCGAAAGGTTCCTGGTTCCAAGTAACGCTGATAGCTGCTCATTTTATATCAGACTATCGACGTGCAAATTTTCCATCAGGTTGTTCAAGACTTTTTTGAAGGTTTCGATCTCATCCCTCGAAAAGCCGGATTTAATCTCATCATTGACCTGTTTGATGGTTACATACGCCCGGTCTATCTCGTCTTTGCCCTTTGCTGTAATGCGGATCAGAAAAGCGCGCCGGTCCTCGGGATTGGCAGTTCGTTTGGCCAGGCCTGACTTTTCAAGCCGGTCCACCAGGCCGGTGATGGCCGAGTTGTCAATGGCCAGGATCCGGCTGAGCTGCGTCATGGTATGGCCTTTTTCGCGCAGCAGGAACAGAATACCGGCCTGGACCGGGGTGATAGTTGTATCGCTGGCACCCAGTTCCTTTTTCAGGTGCGACATCAACGCGTGCTGTGCCCGTGTCAATAAATAAATCAGGCGATCATCGGTGGGCATGAAGTCTCCTTCGATTTGTTTAGTAAGTCCAAATATTGACATATCAAATAAGTCGGGCAACGTAAATGTCTTTCAAACGATGCCAACTGCATTGGCAACATTAAGGTCAGGTTACGTGCGGTTCGATCAGCAGGGAAATGGTAGACCGGGCACCCTTGCCCGGCTTGGGGGGAACCGTCACAGAGCCTCATCGGGGGAAACGCCCGCGGGTTTGCATACGGTCGGCCCATTTAGAAACGGGACTATCACCGGCCAAGTAGTTTAAGCATCACGGAGTGGAAAGTCCTTGGACAAACGCATAATCTGGCATCCCAATTTAATTCAAGTCGTCTCAAGTACAGATGAAAACGCTTTTTTGGCCCAGCGGGACGATTAACTGGCAAGTTGCGTTTAATGGTATTCTATAATATGTAATTTTAAAAAAAGACTGTGGCTTACTTCCAGTCGCATCTAGTGTTATGTCTCGTAAATAAGTGGCAAAAAGATTTGCCGTTCTATCTCAGATTCAAGGGACAAACTAAATTCGAAATACGAAGCACGAATTTCGAAACAAATCTAAAATTCAAATGTCTAAATGACCAAAACAGAACCTTGGTAGCTGTAGCAATAGGTGTTGTTTGAATTTTTTGAACATTCTGATTTGCTTTATTGTTTCGGATTTCGATATTAGGATTTCGCATTTTAAAGGTGCACAAAATCACCATTGCGGCAGTCTTATTTAATGAGGAACTTATAGGACACAACACTAGTAAAATCTTAGGTGGGGTTCTTGCATAAGCGCTGCCAGACTGTCTTTCAGTTCTGCGGCCATATCGAACTTAGCAAAACGAGCCAAAAGATAAGCATACAGGCTGTGCGGATAGTCACCTGAAATTGTCTCATCCACGGCGCCCTTACACATCTCGATTTCCTTTTTGAAAAGCGCTACAATCGCCGGCAGATCAGTGGTGAAGCCTTCCAGCATGCGCTTGTCATACTGATTATTGAACACGTGCATTTTACGTCCCGGGTAAGACACTTTTGGATGCCTGCTGTCAGCGTCTTGCATCAGGAAATGAAAATAAGGACAGCGCTCCATGATGTAGAGGCGATGGATATCCGATTTTCTCAAGGCCAGGGAAAGCGCATTGGCGAAGTAGTTTACAACCAGTTCGGTCCGGCGGGAGTCTTTGCGGCGGGCGGCTGGGGCGAGGTTTCGGGCCAGGTAGTCGTCCAGACAGGTTTTACAGATGTAGGTTTCGATGCGGTTACCGGATGCGCAGTTCGCTAGGAAAAGCTGCCGTCGTTCTGCTAAAATGGCACTCGTGAGTTGGTATCGAAAACGTGCAGCCTGGTTGTCGGTTTCATAGGGGTATTCTTTCAAAAGGTAGAGCTCGAGAGGCATAAAGACACCGCTGGGACGATTTTTCACAATGATTTTTGAGCCGCCTAATCTTTCCAGGGCCACCAGCAGTAAATCAAAATAAATGTGGTCGTACTGGGGCAAGCTTCCGCCCTCGATGGTCCGACGACGATTGTTATGCAGGATGCCGGGGATATCATCCTCGTGCAGCGGTTGGTAATCGTAGGCGGCCAGCATTTGATTGATTTCAGAGATGGTTACATTCAAAGCGAGCATAATGCTGGCCACCTTATCCTTGCCGGGTCGGTTGATGCCGCCTTGAACGAGTTTTCCCAGATACACATTGGAGAGCCCCGAGGCTTTACTGATACTGTTGAGATTGAAGCCGCTTTGTTCTATAAAGTCAATAAGTTGCGTACTGAATTTTCGCATAACCGCCTTTTGATGGGGCGTGCAATGCCAGCTGCAACGCCGGTCTGATCGGCCAAATTTGCAGATTATAAATTTTTTGTTTGCTAATTTAGTTAAATTGAGTTAAGAAAATTATTCAACTTTTCCAGCCTATCTCAGTTATCCAAAACCGTCAAGTTCCAGATTCATGAAAGGCGGACGATCGATGACGATATCCACATCAGAGGGATCGATGATGATGATGGCAGATAGCATAGCAGCCCTGACGGCTGAGCTGATAAAGATTCCCACCATCCAATCGCGTCCCGAAGAGATCAAGCGCTGTGCAGAATTTATAGCCGATTGGTTATCACAGCGTGACATCGAGTTTGCGCGCCATGACATCGGCGGGATACCGGCCATTACTGTTTTGCCCCGCTCGAAGGCGACCAAAGTCCTGATTATGGCTCATTTCGATGTCGTGGATGCCCAGGACGAATCTCAATTTCAGCCCCACATAAAGGACGGTCGGCTGTATGGCCGGGGCGCTATCGATGACAAATATGCCGTTGCGCTCGCGCTGATCTTATTTCACGAACGCCTTGAGCGCCTCCGTAAGGCTGGCGGTACGCAGCGTGATATGTCCTTCGGCCTTTTACTCAATGGTGATGAAGAGGTCGGGGGTGCCAATGGTGCTAAGGCCGTCCTTAAGGACATTGACCTTGATTTTTGCCTGGCCCTGGACGGCGGTGCCCCGGACAAGCTTGTCACTAAAGAGAAAGGTGTCCTGCAAGTACGATTGACCGCCCGTGGCAAAGGGGCGCACGCGGCCCGACCCTGGCTGGGACAAAATGCCTTTGACGTTCTGGTGGCCGATTACCAGGCCCTCCAACAGCAGTTTGCCAAGCAAACACCAGATCACTGGCACAAAACCATGGTGTTGAGCAACTGTCGGGTCGGCGACGGCTCGATCAATATCGTCCCGGGTGAGGCGACAGCCACTCTGGATATACGTTATACCGAGGACGATGATCCCGACGCCATCATGGCCGCTATTGAATCAGCGGTTGCCTCGGAAATTACCCTGCTTGGCAAGGAACCGCTGTTCATCGGCGGCACATCGCCCTATCTGGATACGCTTGTAGGCTGTATTCCGAATGTGACCGTAGGGTTTGAGCATGGGGCTTCCGATGCCCGTTTTCTGACCATGCGCGGGATCCCTGGCGTGGTCTGGGGAGCTTTAGGGGAAATGTCCCAGCATGCCGCCGATGAACACGTGGTCATTTCAAGCCTGGGCGACGTTTATCATAGCCTGGATAACTTTATCACGGCCATCGAGGAGAAATGATGACAGTGTCTGCGGATCATCTGCTGGAAGTTCGTGATCTCAAGACCTACTTTTATACCTTCGAGGGCACCGCCCAGGCCGTGGACGGTGTTTCCTATTACCTGGACCGCGGTGAGGCCCTGGGGATTGTTGGTGAATCCGGCTGCGGCAAATCGGTCACCGCGTCCAGCATCATGCGCATCGTGCCGAATCCGCCGGGCCGGATTGTATCCGGTGAAATATGCTTGCACGGGCAGGACCTGGTGCCGCTCAGTCAGAAAGAGATGCGCAGGATCCGCGGGCAGCGAGTTGCCATGATTTTTCAGGAACCGATGACCTCCCTGAACCCGGTATTTACGATCGGCGACCAGATTGCCGAGATGTTTACCCTTCACAAGGGGATGCGTAAACGGGCCGCCCTGGACGCGGCCGCTGATATGTTGGACCGCGTCCAGATTCCAGCTCCGCGGCAGCGGATATCTGAATATCCGCACCAGCTTTCAGGGGGAATGCGGCAGCGGGCCATGATTGCCATGGCCTTGGCCTGTGAACCGGAACTCTTGATTGCCGACGAACCGACCACGGCCCTGGATGTGACGGTCCAGGCCCAAATTCTGGACCTAATGCTGAAACTAAAGGAGGAGCTGGGTACCGCCATCCAGATGATCACCCATGACCTGGGGGTCATCGCTGAAATGGCCGATCGCATCGTGGTCATGTATGCCGGTCGGGTCGTCGAGGAAGCATCTACCGTCGAACTGTTTAAAAACACCCTGCACCCCTACACCCAGGGGTTGTTGGATTCCATACCCCTGCTGGGCAGCCGCACGGCCGGGGAACAGCGCAAGCTCAATGAAATAAAGGGGATGGTGCCGAGCCTGTATGCTCTCCCCCAGGGCTGTAAATTTCAGGCCCGCTGTCCCCATGCCATGCAGATCTGTAACGACCGGGAACCCGGGTTGGAATCCGTGGCAGATGAACACGCCGTGCGCTGCTGGCTGCACATCGATCAGGGAGCGCCATGAGTGAGACGTTGATCAGGACCGAAGGGCTGCAAGTCCACTTTCCCATCAAGAAGGGGTTGTTTTCCCGGACGATAGGACATGTGTATGCCGTTGATGGGGTCGATTTCTCACTGGAGAAGGGTGAAACCCTGGGCATTGTCGGCGAATCCGGCTGTGGGAAGACCACGGCCGGCATGGCGGTTATGGGGCTTACACCGCCGACCGGCGGCAACGTCTGGTTTAAAGGGCAGGATATGCGCGCCATGGAGGCCGGTGAGTTGCGGCAGGTCCGGCGCCAGATGCAATTGATCTTTCAAGACCCCTATTCCTCGCTCAATCCCCGGATGACGGTCAATCAGATCCTGGGCGATCCCATGGATGTGCACCGGCTGTACACAGGGCGGGAACGCGCCCAACGACTGGCATTTTTACTAAAGACCGTGGGCTTGAGTCCGGAACAGGGCGCCCGTTATCCCCATGAGTTCTCCGGCGGACAGCGCCAGCGGATCGGCATAGCCCGGGCTTTGGCCCTGGATCCAACGATCATCATCGGCGACGAGCCCGTGTCGGCCCTGGATGTTTCTATCCAGGCGCAGATCATCAACCTGCTGCTGGAACTCAAACGCGAGTTCGACCTGTCGCTGCTGATCATATCCCACGATCTGGCTGTCGTGGAATACCTGTGTGACCGCATCCTGGTCATGTACCTGGGCAAGGCCATTGAACAGGCACCTTACGCCGCCCTTTACGGCGAACCAAAGCATCCCTACACCCGGGCCCTGTTATCAGCGGCCCCGGTGTCGGACCCGCTCCGCGAGAAAAACCGAATTATTCTGAAAGGCGATGTACCCAGCCCCATCAATCCGCCGTCCGGCTGCCGGTTTCACACCCGCTGCCCGGAGAAAATGGATATTTGTGATAGGGAGGAGCCGCCTTTTAATGAGTTGGATGACGGCCACTGGACGGCCTGTCATTTGTACCCTTAAAGATGACCGTATATTCAGTTGTAGATAGGAAGGTTTTCATTGGAAACTAATAAAAGGAGGAAATCAAAATGAAACGGTTAACCCTGATAACCCTGGTGGCCGCTCTGGTGCTGGCCCTGCCCACCATGGCGCTGGCCAAGGCGGACCTGGTGGTGGCGACGGACGCCCCCCCCAAATCCATGAACCCGCATGCGTATTCCTCGGACGCCAATCTTTCCTATATGTCCAACTTCTTCGACGGCCTGCTCCAGCGCAAGGCTCCGGATGGGAAGTTGGGTCCGGCCCTCGCTACGAGCTGGAAACGGCTGGATGACGTCACCTGGAAATTCGAGCTGCGCAAAGGCGTCAAGTTTCATAACGGCAACAAGTTTACCGCCGTCGACGTTAAGTTCACCTTCGAGCGCATGAAAGACCCCAAATATTCCAAGCTGCTGAACATTGCCAACTCCATTCAGTCCATCAAGACCCCCACCGATTACATGGTGATCTTCAAAACCGTCAAGCCGGTTCCGTGGTTTGCGGAAACCATGCACCAAAACTTTATCGTTGATATGGAATCTTCCCAGGGCCGCGATGACGGTGACTACAACACCCGGCCCATCGGCACCGGCGCCTATGAACTGGTGGAGTGGGTTAAAGGTTCCTATGTAAGGATGAAAGCAAATCCCAACTACTGGGAAGGGGCTGCCAAATACAAGACGGTCGACATTCGGCCCATTACTGAGGAAGCGACCCGCTTTGCGGCCCTGGCCGGCCGCCAGGTTGATATCGTCAATGGCGTACCGGTGACCCTTATCGATCGGGTCCAGAAAATGGCGCATGTCGAAGTCATTTCCCGCGCGGCCCGTCGCTGCATCTACATGGGTATGAGCAACAAGGCCGGAACGCCATTTGCTGATCTACGGGTCCGCCAGGCGATAGCCCACGCCATCAATGAAGAAGAGATCATTGCCAAGGTCATGCGCGGCCAGGCCACTTTGGCTCACCAGATACCGGATATCGCCACCGTTGGCTACGATGCCGGCATCCAGCGCTTGCCTTACGATCCTGCCAAAGCCAAACAGTTGCTGGCGGCTGCCGGCTATCCCAATGGTTTCGAGATTACCGTTGCCGGCCCCAATGATCGCTATATAAACGACGAGAAAATTTGCGAGGCCGTAGCCAAATACCTGGCCAAGGTCGGCTTGAAGGTGAAGCTTGATGTGAAACCCAAGTCGATCTTCTTCGACGAACTGACAGATTACAAACACCCATTCTATCTGATCGGCTGGTTCGATGGCGCTTTTGATTTTGGCCGTTCAACCGAGAAGTTGCTCCATACCCCGAACAAGGACTTGGGCATGGGCACTTACAATGGCGGCATGTTCTCCAATAGTGATCTGGATTCCCAGATTATCGCCTCTTCTTCCATTTTGGATAGAGCAGAGCGCGCAAAGGCCCTGCAGGCCATCAGTCGCCTCTCCGTAGAGGAAGTCGCCTGGATTCCGCTGCACTACCAACAGGACATCTTCGCCGTTGTGAAAGGTAAGAATGTGAAGTATACGCCGCGGTCCGATCGTTGGATTGTAGCCAAAGAAATCCGTTAATCATCTAACAGCCAGGGGGCTGCTGAGCAGCCCCCTAATTAACTATGGCCACTTACATTACCAGAAGACTGCTCCAGGGGATCGTCGTACTCCTGCTGGTTTCCATGGTCTGTTTCGTCCTGTTCCGCTATACCGGTGACCCGGTCCTGATGCTGGCCGGTAAATATGCCACCCAGGCGGAGCGTGAACAGGTGCGCAAGGCATATGGCCTGGACCGTCCTGTTTATGAACAGTACCTGACTTTTCTCAAAGGCGCGGTCCGGGGCAACTTCGGACGGTCCTATGTCAGCCAGATCGATGCCCTGGACATGATCCTGGAGCGGTTTCCCGCCACCTTTGAGCTGGCCCTGACAGCCATGTCCATCTCTTTCATTCTAGGGGTGGGCCTGGGAGTGGTGGTCGCGGTGCGACCTACAGGCGCCGTGAGTCGCGTGATCATGGCCGGTTCACTTTTTGGAATTTCGATACCGACATTTCTTATCGGTATCCTGTTGATCATGGCTTTTTCCGTGTACCTAAACATTTTACCGCCGTTTGGCCGCGGTGACACGGTCCAGATTGGATTCTGGCGGACCGGCCTTTTAACCCTGTCCGGCTGGCAGCACATTCTCCTGCCGGCATTGACCCTGTCCGGATATCAGCTGGCGGTACTGCTGCGCCTGACCCGGGCCGGTATGCGCGAAACACTGACCGAAGAGTATATCAAGACGGCCTGGGCCAAGGGGCTCTCCCCGGCGAAGGTGGTTCTCAAACATGCCCTGCGTAACGTCCTGATTCCCGTGGTGACCATTGCCGGGCTTTCTTTCGGTGAACTGATCGCCTTTTCCATTGTCACGGAAACGATATTTCAATGGCCGGGGATGGGCAATCTTTTGTTGACATCCATTTTTGAGACCGATCAGCCGATTATTGTAACGTATATCATGCTGGCCGCGTTTATCATCCTGACCATCAATATTCTGGTGGATCTGTTGTACGCGGTGTTGAACCCCCGGATACGATATGACTAAATGGCTTAAATCGCGGCGCATGCAAAGCTTCCTGGGCGATCCTTCCGCCCTGGTGGGCTGCGCCTTGCTGCTCGGGTTCCTGCTGGGCGCCATCTTTGCACCGCTGGTGGCGCCCATGGACCCCTATGACCTGACCAAGGTCGACCTGGCCAATTTTCTCCTGCCCCCGGCCTGGATGGAGGGCGGGCAGGGCGACTTTCCGTTGGGGACCGATGATCAGGGACGGGGAATTCTGTCCACCATTCTTTACGGATTGCGTACATCATTGATTGTGGGTGTATCGGTGGTGGCCATCTCCAGCGTCATCGGCATCGTTTTGGGCATGCTGGGCGCTTACTATGGCGGGTTGCTGGATGCGTTTATCATGCGGGCGGCCGATACCGTCTTCGCCTTTTCCACTACCCTGCTCGCGGTCCTGCTGCTGGGCATGTTTGAAACCCGGGGTGTTTTTACGGTAATTGTGGCGATCTGCATTGCCGATTGGGTCAAGTACGCCCGGACCATCCGGGGCAGTGTCCTGGAGATAAAGGACAACGCGTATGTACTGGCGGCCAGTGCATCCGGTGCCCGTGATGCCCGCATCCTCTTTCGCCATATCCTGCCCAATGCCCTGCCGCCGATTTTCGTGGTTATGGCCGTGGACATGGCCGTGGTGATCATGCTCGAATCTACGTTAAGTTTTCTCGGCGTGGGGGTGCCCCTGACCGAACCATCCCTGGGTATGATGATTTCCATCGGCAAAAACTACGTCTATGCCGGTATGTGGTGGATGGTGGTTTTTCCAGGGGCGACCCTGATTGCCATGGTGGTGGGGATCAATTTGTTTGCCGATTGGTTAAGGGAAGAACTGAATCCGAAGTTGTAAGGCTACGCCTATAAGCTGGAAGGTTGAAGGTAGAAGGCTGAAGCAAAACCCACCCGGAATCCAGAGCCATTCGCTTTATCCTCGAAATCGAAATCGGGATCGAAAACCACACCGCTTTAAAAACCTCAACACCCGATTACTACCCCGATCCCGATCCCGATTTCGATTTCGAATCCTCAAGACCTGTCCTGCCCGCGGGCAGTTCACCCTCCCCCGGCCCCTCCCGTCAAGGGAGGGGAGTTTTCTGAGGCATTTGTAACGATTATTCCAAAGCCTGCGCCGGATCTGATGGTTTTTCTCCTCCCCCTTGACGGGGGAGGCCGGGTGGGGGTGTCGGCGGGTCTGCCTCGCTGTTGATCAAAAGGACAGTTCTTTTTAAGACTCTCTTGGCCTACCGCCCCGCAGCCAGCGGCGCGACATAATCCACCGTCAGGGTGACGGCGCCGAAGTATTCATCGCTTTTTAGCTGGAAGGTTGAAGGTAGAAGGCTGAAGCAAAACCCACCCGGAATCCAGAGCAATTCGCTTTATCCTCGAAATCGAAATCGCTATCGGGATCGTAATCGGATTTGAGATCAATAGCATAGGTTGTCGATTTCGATCCCGAAATACCCTTTCCCGCTTACTTAAGAGCCAGTCTTCAACGGCGCGACATAATCCACCGTCAACGTCACGGCGCCGAAATCTTCATCCACTTTTCCCTTCAAAACAAAGGGCCGGCTGCGGTCGAGCATGGCGCAGAACCGGCTGTAGGCTTCCGGGAAAAAAGTCGTTTCCACGAGACCGGTTTCATCTTCGAACGTGAGAAATTCCATGGGGTCGCCATGTTTGGTATGTACGACCTTGCCGGTGATCAGCAGGCCGGCCATGGTGACGCGTCGGCCGGAATAGCGTTTCAGGTTTTTAGATTTTACCACCCCCAGGCGGTTTACTTCCCGGGCGAAAAGCGTCATGGGGTGCCGGCAGCATAGAAAGCCCAGCACCGCGTATTCCCGCCGCAGTTTTTCGGTGGGATCATCCTCCGGAAATTTGGGCCTTTCCACTGGTGCCGCCCGGGCGAACAAGCCGGGAGGCTTAGCGGGGTTTTGCCGGGACTTGATCCAGCAGGCCAGCTCCCAGAGCAGTTCGGCGCGGCTGCAGCCCCTGCGCAGGGCGTCACAGGCACCGGCGTGGATCAAGGCCCGGGCTTCCGGTTCGTCCGGGTGGACGCGCCTCAAAAAATCGCCCATGCTTTTAAACGGCCGGGCCTGCCTGAGGGCTACGATGCGCTGCCTGGTTTTCTGGCCCAGGTGCTTCAGAGAAAGCCAGCCCACGCGCATGGTGTTGCACTGGCCGGTCCAGCGGATATCGCTGGCGTTCACGTCCGGCGGCAGGATGGTGACGCCCATGCGCCGGGCCTCGGAGACATAGGCAAAGGTGCTGTAAAAGCCGCCCATGTTGCTGATGACCGCGGCCATGAATTCGGCCGGAAAATGGGTTTTCAGGTATGCGGCCTGGAAGGAGACCCGGGCATAGCTGGCGCTGTGCGGTTTGCAGAAACTATAGCCGGAAAAACTCATCATCATGTCCCACACGGCGGCGATCTGCCGGTCGGTTACGCGTTTGGCCCGGGCCCCCATGACAAATTGCTTTTTGTAATCTTCCAGCTTGCGGCCGGGGTCCTTCTTGGACATGATTTTACGCAAGCCGTCGGCTTCCGCTGCCGAGAACCCGGCCAGGGCTTCCGCTGTGCGGGATACATCTTCCTGGTAGACCATAATGCCGTAGGTTTCCGCGAGGACATCCTCGAGCAGGGGGTGGATCGGTTCCCACGGCCCACCGTGCAGCCGACGGACGTATTCGCGGATAAAATCATTGGCGGCCGGCCGGATAATGCTGCTGTGGATCACCAGGTGCTCAAAGTCTCCCACCCGGGCCTTTTGCTGCAAGAGGCGGGTGGCGGGGCTTTCGATATAAAAACAGCCCATGGTCTTGCCGGCGGCCACCGCTCTTTGAGTGGCCGGATCGCTCTCCGGGTCCCAGCGGCGTTCGTCAAAATGTACGCCGTTTTGCTGCAGGTTGGCGATGGCGTCCCGGATGACACCAAGGCTGCGGTTGCCGAGCAGGTCGATCTTGACCAGGCCGGCTTCCTCGGTGGCGTCTTTTTCCCACTGGATGATGGGGACCCCTTTGGGGGCCTTTTCAACCGGGACGTGGTTGTCGATGCGGTCCGGGGCAATGACCACGCCTCCCGGGTGAACCGAAAGGTAGCGGGGGATGCCGATAATCCGCTGGGCGATACCGATGATCTCCGGCCAGGGGTGCGGAAAGTCGACCCCTTTGAAAACCGGCAGGGTCTGCATGTATTCGAGCAGGTCGTTTTCCGATTTCAGGCGGTGCCAGAACCACGGCAGCCGCTTGGAAATCTGGCCGATTTCCCGGTCGGTCAGGCCGTAGACCCGAGCCACCTCCCGGATGGCCATGCGCGGCTGGAACGCCACATGGTTGCAGACCATGGCGGCCTGGCCGTTGTATTGCGTCAACACCGTATCCAGGACGTCGTCTCTTTCATCCCAGGCAAAGTCTACATCGATATCCGGCGGATCGGTCCGACCGGGATTGAGGAAGCGTTCGAAATAGAGATTGTACCGGATCGGGCAGACATTGGTGATGTTGAGGCAGTAGGCCACCAGGGAGGCAGCCCCGCTGCCCCGGCCGCAGATGCGCGGACTGAGCGACACGATATCCCGCACCACCAGGAAATAGGACGAAAAGCCCATGCGGGCGATGACGGTCAGCTCATGTTCCAGCCGCTCCACCACGGTTTCCGGCAGGTCATGGCCATAGCGTTCCCGGGCACCGGCATACGCATCGCGTTTAAGCCTTGCGGCGGCATTTTCAGTCGGCTTGCCCGACCAGGGCGGCAGCACCAGTGAACGATCAGGGGCTGAAAACGCAAGCCGTTCGGCCAGGTCCCGGGTGGCCCTAACAGTTTCCGGCCAGGCTGCGAAGCGGCGGGCATATTCTTCCGCAGATGCCAGCCATGCTTCCGGGGGGGCGACGTCCCTGGCCGGCAGCCGCGACAGGGAGGTGTTGCGGTCAATGGCGCGCAGCATGCGGTGCAGTTTGGCATCTTCCGGCCGGGTGAAGAAGCTGCTCGGGGTCGCCACCGCGGGGATGCCGGATTTACGGGCCAGCTTGATGAGCTGCAGGCCGCGCCCGGAAGGTCTTCGCGGCAGGGCCGCGGCGACGGCGGCGCCGGCAGCGTGCAGGTCCGCCAGCAAGCCGGCATCCGTGGACAGGATCACCAGCCCGGCCGCCAGTTCTCGCAAGGCCGCTGCCAGGTGAAACGGTTTCTCGCGATGCCGCCGGGTGATCAGGCGGCACAGGTTGCGGTAGCCGGGGTCGTTTTCCACCAGGCAGACCGCCCTGAGGTCTGTGTCCGGCTGGGTAATCTCCGCCCCGATAATGGGTGTGATGCCGGTCCGGCGGCAGGCGGTGATAAACGGCCACAGGCCATACAGGTTGTCCGTATCGGTGAGGGCCAGCCGGGTGTACCCCATCTCCCGGGCGGCGGTACAGATCTCCCGCGGTGAGGCGGTGCCCCACATGAGGGAGTAGTAAGACCGGACGGTGAGGGGGATCATGGTGGAATCGTTTTAGGTTTTAAGTGTTAAGTTTTAAGACAACTTTTAAAAGCTGAACATCCAAAGTCGAACATCGAACTTTGAACATCGAAGACGGTACGCCTACGGCGACCATTTTTACTACAGGCTTCCGATTCTTTTTAGGTGTCATCCCGGTCCCGGATCATGTCCGGGATGACGTATCCGGGATCCAGAGGTTTTTTTGCACATGGCGTACTGGATACCGGATTAAATCCGGCATGACGTATAAATTGGTGAAGCGCAGCTTCATTCCATTTTCGAAGTTGAACGTTCGATGTTCAATGCTGGATGTTCGGTTTCCGTCCTTCATGCCACCATCGTTCTGCCCACCTTGATCGCCTCTTTTCCGAACCGGTTGCGAATCGTGTCGATGGCTGAGATAAAGCCCGTGTCGATCCGTTCCTTTTCACGGTCTGCGACGAACAGCGGCCGCTGGGCCGGGGGGAAGGTCAGGCGGTCGCAGATCAGGCGCAGATGCCGGATGCGCACGCGACGGGTCCAGGCCAGGTCCAGCACTCTCCGGGCGGCGGTAAAGAGGCGGCGGTCGTTGGCGGTGGCCGGTTTTACCCGCTGCTGGCGAAACAGCCGGATGCCGTCGGAGTAATCGAGAACGATCCGGATCAGTCCGGCGGCCAGGTTCTGCCGGCGCAATTCGATCCCGGCCTGCTCCACCAGGGAGTACAGCACCGCGTCGATCCGGGCGGCGTTGTTGGTGTCGTTGCCGAAAGCGTGACTCTGTTTAACGGTGGGCGGCTTTTGCCCCACGGGCAGGACCGGGGAGGGGTCGATACCGCGTACGGCATGGTAGACGCATTGGTTCCGGGAACCGAAGAGGATGTCCAGCTGCGGCAGATCGAGCTGTGACACCTGCCCGGCCAGCAGCAGGTTGAGCTCCCGCAGCCGGGCGAGGTCTTCGGGTTCGAGCCCCGGTATCAAAAAGACCGGCAGAGGGCTGAGAAAGGCGGTTTCGTCGCCGGGGCGGACGATGTATTCACCGGTGGGTTTCACTGTGCGGGTGGCCACTTTGGCCACCAGCTTGTTGGGGGCCACGGACCAGACCGGACCGATTCCCAGGTCGGCTCGCACGGCTTTGCGGATGCGCCAGGCCACGTCCCGGGGCGGGCCGAAGAGCCGGCTGGTCCCGGTGGCATCGATAAACAGGTGTCCTTTGTGGTCGGTAACCTCGATCAGGGGCGAAAAGGGCAGCGCGCAGCGTACCAGCCCGGTCATGGCCTGTTCGTACCGGTCGGGATGCGGCGGCAGGACCACGGCATCGGGACAGCGTCGCAGCGCGCGACGCAGGGGCATGTCCTTGCGGACCCCGGCCTGGTAAGCCTCCTCGCTCATGTCGTAGACCGTGGCCCGCAGCGCGCCCTCCGGGGCGATGATGACCGGCCGCTCACGCAGCCGGCTGTCCACCACCCGTTCCACCGCCACTGCAAAGTCGGCGACGTTTATGTGAATAATAGCTCTTTCCACTTTTATTATTGATGGCGTCGCCAAAAGTCTCCATGCACGGCGTTATAGCGTCCGTCCGGAAGCTCGACATACTCGTAGTATGCCTCGCCCCCGGCCAGCCACTATGCCTTGTTCATGAAGATTTTGACTTAGCCATGGTACATGTTTGAGGAGTTTCTATTTAATTGGTTTTGATCTTCCCCTTTAAGAGGCGCCGAGCATCACCCCACCTCCAACCCTTCTTTTTTTAAGAGTGCCACCAATTTCCGCGCATTGGCCGGGGCCTGGGCTCTTACGTGGTTGTTGAAAAAAAGGATGCCGGTGCGGGCGTGGGCGCACATGGGCACTATCCTTTCCGTGACCCAGGCCTGCAGTTCGGCCGAGGAGTAGTCATAGTCGAACTGCTGCTGCATATTGCCCGATCCCCACCCCCGGGCGTTGCGGCCATGAAACCGGATGTAAAACAGGTCCGGGTTGGTGACAATATCCAGGGGCGGAAACAGGTGGGCCAGCTTCGGTGCGTCCACCCCCACCAGGCAGACCCGGCGCCGCTCGAATTCCTGAAACACCCGGTCGTTGACCCATGAGCGGTGACGAAACTCCACGGCCAGCGGGAGTCCGGCCAGGGCGTCCAGCAGGACGGCCAGGTGCTGCCGGTGGGCCCGGGTCCGGTCAAATCCGGGCGGCAGCTGCACGAGGATCGCCGCGAGTTGGCCGGACTGGACCAGCGGGGCGACGCCATCGCGATACTGCCGCGCCTGGTCCGGCCAGTCGTGCGGGTCAACCTCGTGGGTGAGGGTGCGGGTCAGCTTGGCGGCGAACTTGAATCCCGGCGGGGCTTTGCGGATCTGCCCGGCAATGGTTTCCGCCCGGGGCATCCGGTACCAGGTGTAGTTGAGTTCCGTAATCGGAAAGTGTCGTGCGTAGCAGGCGAGCATGGCCGCGGATTTGGTGCCGACCGGATAAAACCCCGCATCGGTCCATTCGGTGTAGGAGTACCCGCTGGTGCCCACGAAAAGACGGCATGCGCTGGGTTTTGTTTTTTGTGATGCTGAGGGCATAAACAGTTTGTTTTCATCTTTTAAGTGCCTAAAGTGAACTAAAGTTGGAAGTGATCTAAAGTTAAGGAATTCTACTGATTTTAAAAATAGTGGAGCGTAGCGACTCCTGAACTTTAGTCACTTTAGCTCACTTTAGTCACTCCACACTTCCTGGTTTCGGTTTTTGTTTAATCCAGTTTTCCCCTTACCAGTCCGACGACCTTGCCCTGGATGAGGACTTCGTTGAAACGGCAGCGGATCGGCTGGTAGGCCTGGTTTTCGGGGCGCAGTTCGATGTGATCGTCGTGGTGGAAGAATCGTTTGACCGTGGCTTCCTCCTGGTTGACCAGGGCCACGACGATTTCCCCGTTTTCCGCGTACTGGCGGGGTTCGCAGATAACCAGGTCCCCGTCGAGGATCGCGGCTGCCTGCATGGAGTCCCCTTTAACCCGCAGGGCGAACAGGTTGGTGCCCTGGTAGAGAGCGCCGTCCACCACGACGCTGCCGTCCCATTCCTGCTGGGCGTAAAGGGGTAGACCCGCGGCGATGCGGCCGATCACCGGCACCTCGACCCAGCGCATGACTCCCGCGGTTTCCCCGCTGCGGTTGAGCAGGTGGATGGTTCGGCTGTAGCGGCCGTCCCGCCGGATAACGCCCTTTTGTTCCAGGGCCCGGACCAGTTGGGAGATCGCCCCGTGGCTGACGCCCAGGTCGGCGGCGGCCTGCCGCAGGCTGGGGGTCTGGCCGTCCCGGTTGATGGCGTTTTCCAGGTAGGTGTAAAAACGCTGTTGCTTGGGGGTTAACACAGGTTGCATTTTGCGGACCTCGTTAGATTCGTTACGATCTAAGCCTCTCGTCTCAGGCGGAGACTCCTGAGATATTCTGCCAATTCAGGAGTCTTGGCTGTGTCATTTTGTTCATTTTCTTTCGCGTGAAAGAAAACGAACCAAAAGAAAACGCCTATAAGACGCGGCCCTGCGGGCTGCCCTGCGCTTCTCGGAAAGGGCGCGCTCAGCACAACTCGCTGCGCTCAGACACGCACTTCGCTTGCTTCGCCCTTTCCTGCGATGCTCGGCGCGTCTTAAAGGGGGAGTTCAAAACCACTTAAACTGTCAGTCCCCGGTATGGAGTTTCCCGATGTTTCCTGCCCTGCTGGGAGCCCACGCTTAAAACGTAACACATAAGACCTAAAACCGATGAATTCAGCTCTTTCCGAAATCATTGACATTAAAATAATCTATCAAAATGTATATGTCAATGTAAATATAAAAGTATTGTTTGTATACTTTTCGGCGTGTTGTCTAAACTGACTATATAGAGGACAAATCCAGCTGATAATCGGGCAAATGGAGTGTCTATAATATTATAATTACAGGCAAAATATGCAGACATGCTAAATTATAAAGTAGAAGCCATCTAAAAAGCGTCATTTGGTTCAAGATCAAGGCAGCCGCGAAATTCAAACCGGAGGTGCCAGCGAAGCCAATGCCCATCGTGGTAAATACTGGTGTATTTCGAGGATTTAAATTTTGCGCCCAACGCCGAGATTTATCCGCCTCGGGAGGATTGGGCCAAATGACGCTTTTTAGAGAGCTTCTACAGTTGAGATTCTATGGGCAGCAGCCTCAGAAAGCCGATCCCGAAGCGACGCCATAAGCTTGTATAGGGCTCCACCGTAAACGTAACCGGCTGTCCGTTTTCAAATCCGTGCCACAGGATTCTTTCAGTACCGCTTTTTCCTTTTTTAAGTTCCAACCGGAAGGCCACTTTTTCTATATTTTCATCGAACCAGGTACTCATTTCACGCGCCAGGTCGGCTGAAGAAATGACGACGCCGATTTCTGTGTTTTCAACGATAGCGCGGGGATCCAGGTTCAAAGAACCGATAAACACTTTCTCGCGATCGAACACGAACGATTTGGTGTGCAGGCTGGCTTTGGAAGCGCCTTCCTGCCCCTTTTTTTGTTTGCGCTGTGCGCGAGTCAGTTTCTTGTTCAGTTCGTAGAGTTCGACCCCTCCACGCAGAAGTGCCTCCCGGTACTTCATATACCCCGAATGGACGATGCCCACATCGGTCGAAGAAAGCGAATTGGTTAGAATTCTGACCCGGACACCCTTGCCGGCCAGCTCGGTCAAAAAAGCAGTCCCTTCCTTACCCGGAACGAAATAAGGTGAGAAGAGAAGCAGTTCTTTTGAGATCCCATCGAAATAGGGCTCGAGCTGTGGGACGAGGTGGTACTCGGTTTTATCCTTCTGGTGGAGGATTTTTTCCGGCTGGTCATACACCACATCGGCATTCCCCCAATAAAATTCGAGCCGGTCCTCCCGCATCCGGTTGGCCAGGTCGGAATCTCGCAAAGCCTGCATGTACGGAGAATCCATCTGGGCGGCAATATATGCATTGAATTCTTCCAGGCCTTCTTCCATCTCGGCGTCAGTTGGTTGCTGCTTGGCGATGGTTGTGGCCGGAAAGGCCAGTTCGCTATTCCAATATTTATCGAAAGATGCCGAGACCTTGGCGACGGCAGGACCGATGGCCATAACGTCCAGATCGGCAAAGGCCAAGTCCGGCTGGGCCTCGAAGTATTCATCACCGATGTTGCGGCCGCCCAGGATGGTGACCTGGTTGTCCACGGTAAAAGATTTGTTGTGCATCCGGCGGGTCACCGAGCCCAGGCGGGTGACAAACTGTGAAAGCCGACCGGTTTCGCGGCTGAAAGGATTGAAGAGTCGTACTTCCATGTGGGGGTGCCTGTCGAGCGCGGCTGCGCCAAGATCCCGTCCTTCAAGATCCATATCGTCTACCAGCAGGCGCACTCGCACCCCCCGGTCAGCAGCTTTGATAAGCTGGTCCATAAACAGCTTTCCGGTCAGATCATCGTGAAACAGATAGTACTGGGCATCGATGCTTTTTTCCGCCCGGTGGGCTAAAACTGCCCGGGCCACAAATGCGTCCAGGCCGCTGGCCAGTGGCAGGAATCCCGATTTGCCGGGATGGGCGGCCAGTTCATCTGCTATTTGACGACCCAAATAAGTACCGGCCGTATCAGTGTAAGCCTGCGACGCGAGACGGGCCGTGTTATCCGGCAGGGTTGCGCAACCGCTGACGGTGGTCAATGCCATTATGAAAACGAATATTGTTTTTGTGACGTGGCCTACCATATCAGCTACCTCAACTTTTTGCGGCCTGGGCCTGGATGGCGGTTATGGCCACGGTGTTGATGATGTCCGTAATCGAGCATCCGCGGCTCAAATCGTTGACCGGTTTGTTCAACCCTTGCAACACCGGACCGATGGCGACCGCACCGGCGGATCGCTGCACGGCCTTGTAAAGGTTGTTGCCGGTGTTCAGGTCGGGAAAGATCAGGATAGTTGCCCGTCCGGCAATGCTGCTGTCGGGCAATTTGGTGCGGGCTACGCCCATGTCCACCGCGGCATCGTATTGGATCGGGCCTTCGACCATGAGGTCGGGTTGCCGCTCACGGACAATCTGGGTGGCCGCCCTGACCTTGTCCACATCTTTGCCCTGACCGGAATGACCGGTCGCATAGGAACACATGGCGATGCGTGGTTCGATGCCATAGATGGCCGCGGTTTCAGCGGAGCTGATGGCGATATCCGCCAGCTCCGCGGCCGTGGGGTCAGGATTGACCGCACAATCGCCGTACACGAGAACCCGGCTGGCCAGACACATAAAGAAGACGCTGGAGACGACCGATACGCCGGGCCTTGTCCGGATGATCTGCAGGGCTGGTCGAATGGTGTCGCGGGTCGTGTGCACAGCCCCGGACACCATGCCGCCGGCATCCCCGCGGTGGACCATCATGGTTCCGAAATAATTCACCGCGGCCATGGTGTCCGTAGCCATCTCCAGGGAGATGCCTTTGTGCTTGCGCAGGTCGTGGAACACACGGCCATATTCAGAACGCCTGACCGCCGTCAGCGGGTTGATTATATTGGCGTCGTTCAGATCGAGCCCCATGGCACCGGCCTTTTGCGAGATAATGTCCGGATTACCCAATAAAGTCAGTTGAGCCACCTGGCGTTTCAACAGGATATCGGCGGCCCGTAATATGCGCTCCTCCTCGCCTTCGGGCAGAACTATATGCTGGCGATCGCTCCGGGCTTGCTCGATGAGTTCATATTCGAACATCAGGGGAGTTACCTGAATTGAGCGAACCACATCAATTCGGCTTTCCAGTTGCTTCAAATCAACATGGGATTCAAATACTCCCAGGGCCGCGGCGATTTTACGGTCGCTGGCAGCCGTCAATGACGGCCGGACCTGGCTGGCATCCATGACGGTGGTGTAGGTATCCTTGTGGGTACTGAGGATCGGGAAGGACCATTGCGCTTGAAAGCCTTCAACCAATCTCTGGACGGTGGGCTCCGGTGTGATTCCGCCGCTCAGAAGGAGTCCGGCAATGGTAGGGCAGGCATTGGATGCGGCGGCGGCCAGGCTGCCGAGGATGACATCCGCCCGGTCACCAGGGGTAATGACCAGAGCGCCTTCTGTGACATGCTGAAGGAAATTGGGCAAATTCATGGCCGCAGCCTTGATTCCCAGCACTTCCCGATTTAGATCTTCCGGTGACCCGTACAAGATGTCCGCCTGCAACCCGGTGGCAATATCACCTACCGTGGGATTCGCCAGGCTCGGCTCCTCCGGTAATAGATAAACACCTTCACCGGCAAAGGCACCAGCACCCGGTACACCATCCGCCGCGTTCAATAGGTGCGGGGCGACCCGATTGACAATGGTGGCCAGGACCGTGCAGCCTTTTTCGGCAAAGGTTTCCCGGGTTACTTTTACAGCGGCTTGAATCTTATCGATAGAACGGCCTTTGCCATTGACTATGGCCATTACAGGGCTGCCCAGGTTCCGGGCCACATCGGCATTGAAATCGAATTCAAAGGCAGAGGCGATGCCGGTGAAATCGGTTCCTTCACAAAGGATAAACCGACATTGTGACTGCATCGCCTTAAACCGGGCCATAATGGTTTTAAGGACCGACGCCATCTGCCCTTCGATGGAAAGCCGGCGGGCATTGTCATGGGTGTAGGCATACATGTCATTGTAAGCCATGGCCAACCCGTAACGGCTCCGGATCAGTTCGATATTGTTATCTCTTACCTCATCGGAGGGGATGACCGGACGGAAGTAGCCCAGCTTACCAATCCTTTTGGACAACAATTCCATGAGCCCTAGTGCAATTACCGACTTACCGCTTCTAGGTTCAATACCTGCTATGTAAAGACTTTGGGCCATTGCATACCGTGCATCTGCGTGCTTTATTCAGTTTTCAGGCCATCCGGGGGAGGACTGCCCAGCAGAACGGCAATCCAGCGTGTTTCCGGGCTGCTTTCCAGGGCAATTTTAAAGATCATGGTCAGGGGCACCGACAGGACCATGCCGACCATGCCCAGGGCCCAACCCCAAAACACGAGGGAGAGAAAGACCACCAGGGTGGAGAGGCCGAGCCCCTTGCCCATAAAGCGCGGTTCGATGATGCTGCCGACGACGACATTTACTACCACATAGCCTGCTGCGGTCAGCAGGGCCGAAGACAACCCTATCTGTACCAGGGCCAATAGAACCGCCGGGACAGCAGCGATGATCGAACCGATGTTGGGCACATAGTTGAGCAGGAAAGCCAGCAGGCCCCACAGGATGGGATGATTGACGCCCAGAATGACCAGCCACAGCCAGATGAGCACGCCGGTCAGCAGGCTGAAGATCGTTTTTATCCCGATGTAGCGGTTGACACTGTCGGTAAACTGGCTGAAGCCGGACAAGGTCTGGTCGGGGTTGTCCAGAGCCAGGGCGAGTTTCCGGGGCAGTCCCGAAGCCTCCAGCATGATAAAGACAACTGTCAGTAAAATCAGAAAACCATTGGCCAGGGCACCGCTGAGCCCGGACAGCAGTTGGGCGGTCAGGCGCATGACTTTGGCCGGATCGAAAAAGTCGCTGACCATCTGGCTGGAGATTTCAATATTGTAGTTCTCCAGCCAGGCGATCATACCGGCGGTCTCCCCTGCCAGGCGGCGCTGGTATTCCGGCAGGGCTCGCGTGAAATCATTCAAACTGGCACCAACCATCGCGGCCAGGATCAAAAACAGCACAATGACGCCAATCAGGATGGACAGAACCGCCAGGGCATCCGGGACGCCCTTTTTCTGCAGCCAGAACAGAAAGGGTGTGCAGATGATGACGATGAAAACGGACAATAGGAATGGAACCAGGATTGGTGCGGCCACCCGCATTCCGGCGACCAGGACGACAAAACAGGCCGACACGACCATGAAGCGCGTCCAGTTTGACAGGCCCTGCTTGGTTTCCATGCGGCCTCCCGGCGCTTACTTAACGTTTTTGGCAGCGCCACTAAATTCGCCGATGATTTCAGCGCCGGTGCCACTTTGCCAGAGGTAAAGGCCGGCACCCAATACGACGATCACGATGATTGGAAGAACTTTGTTGTCCCCGATATCGCTTTTGATGACTTTTTTAACATTCCAGAGCATCAACAGGACGATGACGCCAATAATAATGTTTTCAGTGGTCAGGTACTCCATACGCGCGGTATCCTCCATTTCTACCGGATATAGGTTTCTGTTCCTATTCTTATAGTCTGTATAATGGGATGTAAAGACTTACCATTTCGTTACGCTTTGAAAGCAACAGGTTCTAAAAGTCGCTTTGTGGTTTGTTCAGGTTGTGTTAATATCAATGGCGCTTCTTGACGGTTATGGTGCGATAGTTTAAGATTGTGAAAAATTTACAGCACGTTAAGGATGATCGAACAATATACTCCCGGCAACCCAAGCGGGCACTGAGCCACAGCAAAACATAGGCAAAGGCTACCGATTATGAAAGGAATCACATCATGAAGAGCGTTATGACTTCGATGTGGGTATTTCTGACACTTATATTGGTTTCACCTGTTTCTGCGTCCAATGATGTTTGCCAACTGGCATCCCAGGCTGTGAAAATGGAACAGAAAGATATCGATGTTTTTTTCAAAGATAAGGTGGCGAGAAGGCTGTTGACAGGGCGGGGTCAGGTAAAGAGTGTCAAGCAGACCGCCGGTGAAGGCGTCAAAGGAAACTACCAGGTGGAAATATTCTGCGCTCCGAAGGTCCTTGTTCGTTTTCAGACAAATGAATTCTGGGTGAAGCGTCAGGGCGCCGCTAAAGGGTCCACCGTATCCTTTAGCGGAGAATGTACCCGAATGCACAAATCCCTGGACACCTTGAACGTCGTCATACGGGCTACAATCCGGTAATCTTTCACGGCAGGCGGTAATGCCATCCGGATGTTAACTCACCCTTACAATCTGTTGCCGGCTGGCCGGCATTTTGAGCATTGTGCTGATAACACCGCTCCCTGAACGGGTAGCGGGCAGTGGGAATTGTTTTTCCACGTTCCGTAATTTACACGCATCAATTGACAACAGAGGTTGCGAGCATGAAACGAATTTGGTTTGGCTTACAAGGAAACCTTTCAGACGGTGGGTTTTTCTTTTACATGGCGGCAATGTTTGTCCTGCCGGCCATGGTATTTTCATTCGGCGGGTGCGGCAAGAAGGAAGAGCCGGTCCGGAAAGAAGTTGTCCGGCCGGTAAAAGCCATCACGATTCAAGCCGCCGGGACAAGCGCTTCCCGCAGATATCCGGGGCAGGTCAGAGCCTCGCGCCGGGTCGACCTGGCCTTCAAGGTGGCCGGTCCTCTGGTGGAGCTGCCTGTGGAGGAAGGCCAGGACGTCAAGCGCGGCCAGCTGATCGCCAAAATCCTGCCCCGGGATTTCAAGATCCGGCTCGATCAGGCCAAGGCCAAAGCCCTGGAAGCTGAACAGCAGTACCAGCGCTACCGTGACCTGTACGTCAAAAAGCAGGTCTCCAAGGCCGATTTCGACCGCTACAAAAGCCAACGGGATGTGGCCGTAGCCCGGGAAGAAGATGCCCGCAACGCCCTGAAGGATACCAATCTAAAGGCACCCTTCGATGGCATCATCGCCAAACGCTACGTTGAAAACTTCGAAAAGGTTCTGGCCAAACAGCCGATCGTTTTCCTCCAGGATATCCGCCAGGTGGAAATGCTGCTGAATGTACCGGAGAGTGAAATGGCCACGGTCAGGGGAGAAATCCAGGCCAAGGCGTATGCCCAGTTTCCCACGGCGCCGGACAAGCGCTGGGATTTAAGTATGAAAGAATTCTCCACCCAGGCTGATCCGAAAACCCAGACCTACCAGGTGGTCCTGGTGATGCCCCAGCCGGAGGAGATCAACGTCCTGCCGGGGATGACCGGGACCGTCGTGATGGAATTGTCGGGCGAGGGCGAGACTGCGGATGGGCCACAGATCGTGATCCCGGCCATTGCCGTGGTGGCTTCCGAAGAAGGCAACCCCTTTGTGTGGAGCATCGACAAGCAAAACAGGGTTAAGCGGCTACCGGTGAAGGTTGGCCAGGTGACCGGCTCGGAAAATGTAGTTGTCCAGGAAGGTCTGAATGGCGGTGAGGTGATTGCCGTGGCCGGGATGACCAAGCTCAAGGAAGGCATGCAAGTGCGCATCTGGGAAGAGTAGCCCGATAAGGAACCGATACCGATGAACATTGCGGAATTCTCCATAAAGAAAAGTGTTATCACGTGGACCCTGACCCTGTCGGTTCTGGTGTTGGGCTATTTTGCCTACCAGGACTTGCCCCGGCTGGAAGATCCGGAGTTTGCCATCAAAGATGCCGTTGTGGCAACCCCCTATCCCGGCGCCTCTCCCGAGGAGGTGGAAAAGGAGGTCACCGAACAGATTGAAAAGGCCGCCCAGGAACTGGGCCAGCTGCGTCGGGTGGAATCCTACTCCTCCCGCGGCATGTCGGTGGTGCGGGTGAAGATCCTTGACAAGTACGACAAAAACGCCCTGCCTCAGATCTGGGACGAATTGCGCAAACGGGTAGGCGATTACCAGCAGAACCTACCTCCCGGAGCCGGCCCTTCCATCGTCAACGATGATTTCGGGGATGTCTATGGGGTGTATTTTGCCATTACCGGCGACGGTTTTACCATGGCGGAAATAAAAAAGGTCGCGGAGATGCTCAAACGGGAACTTCTTACCGTGACCGATGTGAAAAAAGTTACCTTCTTCGGTGATCAGAAAGAGGCTATCTATGTGGAAATGTCCCGCACCAAGATGGCAGCTTTGGGGATCACGCGGACCGAGATCTTCAACGCCCTCACTGCCAAGAACCTGCCGGCGGACGCCGGGCGGGTTAAGATCGGTCCGGAATACATGGCGTTCGAACCCACCGGTATTTTTAAATCGGAAAAGGATTTCGGTGACTTGTTGATCAGCAGCCGGGGTAGCCGGCTCATCTACCTGCGGGATGTGGCCGATATCCGGCGTGACTATGTGGATCCACCGGCACGGGTGTTGCGTAAGAACGGCAAACCTGCTCTGGGGCTGGCCATCTCCACGGTTCTCGGCGGCAATGCGGTTACCATGGGCAACGCTGTGGGCGACCGGATCGATCAGCTGATGGACCAGATCCCCCTGGGAATGGAGTTGCAAGTGATCGCCCTGCAATCGGAGACGGTGACCCAGGCAATCAACTCGTTTGTCATTAATCTGATCGAAGCCGTGGCCATCGTTATTGTCGTCCTGTTGCTTTTCATGGGGCTGCGCAGCGGCCTTATCATCGGCTTTATCCTGGTGCTTACCATTGCGGCCACCTTTGTGGTCATGGGCTATTACCAGATAACTCTGGAGCGCATTTCCCTCGGAGCGTTGATTATCGCCCTGGGCATGTTGGTGGACAATGCCATCGTGGTGGTGGACGGCATGAAGGTGCGCATGGAACAGGGCATGAAAGGGATGCAGGCCGCCAAAGAGGTGGTCGGCCAGAATTCAATCCCGCTGCTGGGTGCCACCGCAGTAGCCGTACTGGCCTTTGCCTCCATCGGCGGCATGGAGAACAGCACCGGTGAATACTGTCGTTCCCTTTACTATGTGATTCTCATCTCGCTCTCGCTCAGCTGGTTGACGGCCGTAACCACAACACCGCTCATCACTAAACTTTTTGTGCTTGGGAAAAAAAGCAAAGCGGCTGCCGGTGAACCCCAAAAAGATCCTTATGCCGGAAAATTTTACCAGTTCTACAAAAAGAACTTGAAGCGGGCGATCCAATTTCGCTGGGTGACCATCGGGGGCGTGGTGGGTCTCTTTGCCCTGGCCATGGTCGGCTTTGGTTACGTGGACAACATGTTCTTCCCGCTTTCCACGCGCCCGCAGTTCCAGATCGAGTGCCATTTCCGGGAAGGCAACCATATCCGAGAAACGGAAGCGGCTGTAAGCCGTATTGAAGAATATCTCAAGAAGTATGAAGAGGTGACCGATGTGGCGTCAGCCATCGGCGGTGGTCACCCGCGGTTCCTGTTGACCTATGGTGTACCCGTGGATGCTTCTACGCAGTACACGGGCATCATGGTTTCGGTAAAAGATTACAAGGCCATTGACGAGATATTCATTCCTATTCAGGATGATCTGAGCGAGATGTTTCCGGACACTGTGGTCAACGTGAAGAAATTCGCACTAGGCCCCGGTGAGGGCGGCAAAATCCAACTGCGAATCAATGGGCCGGATCCAACCGCCTTGAGAGCCATGGCCGAAAAAGTCAAACAGATCATGTATGCCGATGCCGGGACCCGGGCGGTCCGTACTGAATGGGGTGAACAGGTTAAACGCATTCAACCGGTATTGGCCGAAGACCGTGCCCGCCAGCTGGGTTTTGACCGACCGACCATTGCCCGGGCCATCCAGTCCAATTTTTCCGGTACGACAACCGGTGTTTACCGGGAGGGCATCGAGCTGATCCCGATTATCGCCCGCGCACCGGATCCAGAGCGACTTACCCTGGAGGATCTGGGCGACATGCAGGTGACCAGCCCGGTATCGGGTGAGAAGGTGCCCATGCTGCAGCTGGTCAACGGCCTGGAGACCAGGACAGAGAACTCGCGTATATCGCGCTATCACCGGCGCTCCATGATCAAAATCCACTGCGACGCCCGGACCGAACTGCCCTCGGTGGTCATGGGCCGGATCAAACCCAAGATTGAACAGGCCCTGGGCGTCGACCTGGAGCTTTACCAGGGTGCGACAGTTGCTCCGGATAAATGGACCGCCGCCACCATACCGATTAAATACGATGACATCATCCCCTTAAAAGACAAACCCGGCTATTTCATCGCCTGGTCCGGGGAGATGGAAGATTCGGCGGATGCCACTGCCAAGCTGGCGGACAACATCCCCATTTTCTTCGGCATGATGATCTTGGTCGTCATCTTCCTGTTCAACGCGTTCCGGCAGCCGGCCATCATCTGGCTGACCGTGCCGTTGTCCCTGATCGGGGTGACGGCCGGACTGCTGATGTTCCGGCAACCGTTCGGGTTCATGGCCCTGCTGGGGCTGATGAGCCTGTCGGGCATGCTGATTAAAAACGCCATCGTGCTCATCGACCAGATTGACCTGGAAATCCGGGAAGGCAAAGCGCCGCTGCAATCCATCATCGATTCCGGAGTCAGCAGGATGCGGCCGGTTTCCATGGCGGCCCTGACGACAATCCTGGGCATGATTCCCCTGTTGCAGGATGATTTTTTTATCGCCATGGCGGTTACCATCATGTTCGGATTGGGGTTTGCGACCGTCTTGACCCTGGTGGTGGTGCCCGTGCTGTATGCGACCTTCTTTAAAATACCGTATGATAAAAATACGGCGTAATTGGTCGGGCCTCCCCGTACTGACCGCCGTAATTGGAGACGGATCGATAACAAGGAGATTCTTGATGAATGCCAGGCAAAAGCTGAAACCGGCAGTCTTACTGCTGATCCTGATGCTTCTCATGTCTTCCGGCAATGCGCTTGCCGCCCGGAAGACCTTCAATATCGGTGTTGTGACCGACGGCCCCATGGCCCGTTTCCAGGAGATAGTGGAGATTTATCAAAAAGAAATTATCTCCATAGCCAGCGGTGAGTTCGATGTGAAATTTCCAGCAGACAAACAGTTGAACGGTGGTTGGACGCTGGCGGGCGTCAACCAGGCCATCGACCGGCTGCTGGCCGACCCCCGAGTGGATATCGTCATCACCCTCGGTGAAGTGGCCACCAACGAGGTGTGCAAGCGACGCAACCTGCCCAAACCGGTAATTGCGCCGTTCGTTATAGATGCGGAAATCCAGGAGCTGCCGATCAAAGGCAATGCCAGCGGGGTCAAGAATCTCAGCTACATCAATACATATCGAAATATCAACCTGGCCATTAATCGGTTCCAGGAGGTGGTGCCGTTTAAACGTCTGGCAGCCCTATCCGACCAATTTGCCATTGAGGCCATTCCCAACCTGCAGCGTCTGGTGGGCCCGGTAGCTCGCAAGGCCCAGATTCGCATCGAGATGGTGCGGGTTACCGACTCGGCCGAAGAAGCCCTGCAGCGGATACCGCCCGGAGTGGATGCTGTAATTACCACGGCTTTGCCGCGTTTCACACCGGCAGAGTTTCGGAAACTGACCGACGGTTTGATCGAACGGCGCCTGCCCAGCATGACCGTTACGGACTATGAAGAGGTAGAGGAAGGGGTTCTGGCAACGACGGTTCCCCGTTCCGCCAAGCAGCAGCTAGCTCGCAATGTGGCCATCAACACCTACGAGGTCATGCGGGGCGAACCAGCCGGTGAACTTTCCACTGCATTTAGCGAGGAAACCGTCCTGACCCTGAATATGGCCACTGCCCGGGGAATTGGTATCTACCCCGGTTGGCGGGTGTTAACCGAAGCGGAACTGCTCAATGAAGAACCCGGGGATCGCGATCAGAAGATCACCCTGTTCGAAGCGGTACGGGAGGCCCTGGTGGCCAACCTCGATCTGGCCGCGGCGGGAAGAAACGTAACCGCCGGCGAACAGAGCGTTAAAGAGCGCCGCAGTGGACTGCTGCCCCAGATCGGGATCAGCTCCCAGGCACGGGTCATCGACAAGGATCGGGCGGAAAATTCCTTTGGACTGAATCCCGAACGATTGTGGACTGGAACGGCCGCAGCCAGCCAGTTGATCTACTCCGAGAGAACCTGGTCCGGCTATGAGATCGAAAAGCATCTGCAAGACGCGCGCGTGGAAGAGCTGGCCACCGTAAAACTGGACCTTATGCAACTGGCTGCCACCTCATACCTGAACGTGCTGCGGGTAAAAAGCATCGAACGGATCCAGAAAGAGAATCTCAAGCTGACCCGGGCCAACCTGGAGCGTGCCCGCGTGCGCCAGTCTACCGGAGTGGCCGGCCCTGAAGAGGTCTATCGCTGGGAGAACCAGATCGCCAATAGCCGACAGTTGGTGCTGCTCGCCGAATCCACGACCCTCGATGCCATCAACGCCGTCAACCGCATCCTCAACCGACCCTTGCAGGCGCCTTTTCTTCCGGAAGAAGTTGATTTTAAGGATCCTCTGACCACGATAGGTTCCCCGCGGCCCCATCAGTACCTGGGCAATGAAAAAACGTTGCATGAGATGCGGGACTTTCTAATCAAGGAAGGTCTGCTCGCCTCACCGGAGATCAAACAGCTCGAAGCGGCCATAAACGCCCGCGAACGTGCCTTAACGGCGGCCAAACGCGATTTCTGGCTACCCACCTTTGAACTGGCTGGGGATGTGACCGAAGCGTTCAACCGTAGCGGCGCCGGCAAAGACCGGCCGCTGGGTTCGGACGAGGACTCCACCACTTGGGCTGCTGGCGTTTCCGGGTCGATTCCAATCTTCACCAGCGGCCGTAAGACCGCGACCCTGAGCCGGACGCGCGAGGAACTGGCTGGTTTGAAATTCCAGCGCAATTCAATCGAACAGCGCGTGGAAGAACGCATATACAATGCCGTCCACCTGGTGCGCGCTTCCTATCCGCGTATTGGGCTGTCCAAGGATGCGGCCCGCGCCGCCCGATTGAACCTGGAATTGATTACTGATAAATACACCCGGGGCACCAAGTCGATTATCGACCTGATAGATGCTCAAAACCAGGCCCTGACATCGGACCAGCAGGCGGTCAATGCGGTCTATGATTTTCTCATCGACATGATGTCCGTACAACGCTCCATCAGCCGCTTTCTCTTTTATGAATCCAAAGAAGATCAGGATGACTGGTATGATCAGCTGGATAAATTTATCCAGGAGAAGCGCCGAGTTCGGCCGGTGTTAAAGAAATCGAAAGGTTAACATCTGGAAAAATACGAGTGTGGAATAAAATGGCGAACCGTTGTGTTCGCTGTTTTATTTTTGATGCGGAGGACTATTCAAGGGAGCATGTACAGTGGCACTCTAAAGAAGTCGGAAAAACACCGCCTGCGTCAAGTTGATGTCTCGATCTAACACCGCGACCGTTAATTGAATTCAGGGGTTGGGGAATTTTAAGCGTCATGCCGGCGAAGGCCGGCATCCAGGGGTTTTTAATTCGGCTGACTGGATCCCGGCCTTCGCCGGGATGACAGGGCCTTAGAAAGACGCTCCTTGATTGCTTATCTAGTGTCCATCCAGAAATAGCGTTCTGGATGAAAGCGATTAGCCATTAGCTTTTAGCAGTTAGCTCAATGAATTTTGTTTTCAATCAATTAACTAACAGCTAACGGCTCCATCCGGAAATTTTTAATTTTCGGATGGACACTATCTTATAACCGCTAAGTATTTTTTCGCCATCAACGTTTGCTTGTTGTCCGGGAAATTCTTCACCAACCATTGAACGATCTTTTTCGCCTTAACCGCATCGTTTAATTTCTCGTTGAACAATTTCGCCATCAAAAAATAGACCGTGGGAATATCCGGATGGTCCGGATAAGCCCGGCTGAATTGTACGCAGGCCTGCATGGCTGCTTTTGACTGGCCGCGGCCAGCCTGCCATTGGGCCAACTTGCTGAGGCCGTCGGCATTGGGCCGAAACTTAGAATCAAGTCCCAGACATTCGTCGTAGACCTCACAAGCCGTCTGTTTTTCACTTTCCGCGGCAAGTAGATCCAGATAGGTTTTGGCATGTATCAAAAGGTCGGAAATCTGTTGGCTGCTTTTGAGCAAATCGTAGTAAATACCGGCCAGTTCAAGATCTTCAATCTTGCCCCGGGTCCCGGCACGAATGAATGCCAGGGCATCTTCTTCCCGGCCGTCTGCAACCAGTTCGGCGGCTCTATCAGCCATCGATTTTTTTGGTGCTGCCGGTTGCTGCAGTTGGGCGGGGGTTATACCCGGCGCACTTTCAGCCTTTTCCGGACGCCGTTTAAAAATTGACTTTATGATGGCCCAGATAGCGGATAAAACGGCAAGAATCGCGATAAAAACCGCTTTGCCGCCTTTGGCCAGCATTTTAAAGATACCGAACTTGGAGGCCGCTGCGGCCGCACCCCCGGCCACCAGGGCCGTCAGACCGATTTTGGCAAGCTTATCCCCCTTGACGTATTCCGCATATGACTTCCCCTCCTTGTAACTGAAGCCATCCAGGATGCCGTTCACATTGCCGATCAGCGATTGAAACTCGTTTAGCCCGGTCACCAGCACAACCGACATATAACCGTGCCGTCCCAATAGCCGGGTGTTGTAATTGACTATTTTTTCGCCGTTTTCTTCGCCTAGTAGAGCCCAGACGAGATTGTGAGTATTTTCATCATAGTGGGGCTCAATCTGCCACCCGAGCAGGTTGACGACCGAAAAACCCTGCTTGATCCGCTGCTGATTGGAATATTCGGTGGCTTCGCGGATGCTTTCAAAGATGGCATCCGCATCCAGATCCGACTTCTCGTCATCTTTGATATAACCTACCGGATCATACTCGAAGACGATGTACCAAGGGTCTCCGTTCTTGGGCGCGATCAGTCCCGTTTCCCGGGAGGTGACCGGGTTGCCAATGGAGCGCATTAGCTTGCGGGTATCGGCAGCATTGGCAAACAGGTATTCAAAATCGAGAGACAGGATTGCCAGATCATTTCCGAGGCCGACGGTCCCCGGGCCCTCGATCCAGTTCACCTGGGGAACCTGCCCAGGGACATTCACCGGAAGGCCAACGACGATCAAGAGAATGATAAGGGTGGGGCCGAACCCTCGGTTTAGAAAGCGTTTCATTTTTTGCATCTCCTCTGTTTGTCCCCTGTAAGCCAGGAGACTTTAATAAGCTTTCAGCGGCACAGCGCAGTCGCTGCAGCTGTTGTATCCCTCACGGTATTCGGTGAGGCAAACCGGACAGTAGGCAACGGCCGTTGATTCATTTTTGGGCGGCCTGGCAAATACGTCATCAATGGTTAAAGATACCTTTTCCAAAAGCGCATGCATGGCGTCAGAACGCATGCGCCAGTAGTATTTCCACCCGAATTTATCGTCATAACTTCTCGTTGTTTCTATGAGATGGAGTTCTCGTCGCATCACATTGGTAAATTGTTTGCGGGGCAGCAGCAGGGCTGATACGGCCATGAAATCGAAGGTGGCCAGCAGATTACGCGTCAGGTGGACGGAGATGTGCATGACGGATACCGGTGAAAAGAGCAAGGTGGCCATCAACTTGTACAAGCCACCGATATCTTCCGGATAAAGGTGTTTATGTTCGCGACAGCCGGCAATGAATAGGAGGCCGTATACAAACAGCATGAATATGATCAGACCAACCATTTGGCTGGCGGTAACCGGAACCAGGTAAAGCCCCATCGGCAGCAGCATGAAAAAGCAGGCAAACATCAGGGAACTCATCAGATTGATTGGGCCGGCTTTCAGGGACCAGCGGTCATAAGCGTTACGAACTTCATTCAGATCCGCGTCCTTTAGGATGCCGGTCTCGATGGCGGGTTTTCTATCTGCAAAGGCCAGCGCTTCCAGTTCTGAAAGCCGCTGGGTCCATAGTGCGGCTTCCTGGGGTGAACTGGTCTGAACGGAGGTGCCTTCGTTCAAGTTCAAGGTGTTGCCGTCAGCAGAAAACGATTCGATACCAGCGAAAGCGCAGAAGGCATAATTTGCAGGTCGGTGTTGATTGTCCGTCCTGCCGTTATCTGTCAGCGGGTAATAAAAGCCGGCGGCTGTCAGGCCAAAAGGTCTCTGTCCGGTTATGAATAGGCGGTCTCCGGGTAAGAAGCCCCCCAGATGGATACCGGCATTCAGTTTACGGACACGTCCGGAAAGCGTTGAACTGAAGGCAACCTGTTGTTTTCCAATATAAAATAGGCAGTCAGCAAGGTAGAGGGCTGCCAGGTAGGGATACAATATGGAAAGTAACTCCAACATTGCCCGATCCTTTAAGGGTATCTATATGATCGTTTCCAAAGCTTCTAGATAGTGTTATCGACCTGATACTGCTGCGCTTTAGTTTTGAAGCTGGAATAAGAAGAGAATTATCGTATCGGCAACTATTTAGCTTGCAAATGAGGCGCTGGAGAAATAGGGTTTTCCACTTGATTGCATCCAAACGGCATATTCAAGATAGCAGATAGGATATTAAATCTCAAATCGGCCTGGTCTTTGTATCCCGGGTGGGGTCACATGGGGAGTGAGCATCGATGTTGAATCTGCTGCTCTATTCTGCGGCGGTAGTGATCTGGGGCTGTACCTGGTTGGTCATCAAATTCCAACTCACCCAGGTGCCGCCGGTGCTGTCGGTAGCCTACCGTTTCGGTCTGGCCGCGACCATCCTGATTGTGTTTTGCCTTGTTACCAATCGATCCCTGCGTTTTTCCGCCCGGCAACATCGGTATCTGGCCCTCTATGGCGGGCTGATATTTTGCTGCGGCTATATCCTTTGCTACCAGGCCAGCATCTTTCTTACCAGCGGTCTGCTGGCAATCGTATTTTCGCTCATCCAGGCCATGAATATCCTGAACCTGCGCTTGTTTTTGGGTAGACCGATACGCCTGCGGGCCGTGACCGGCGGTTTGATTGGTCTTTGCGGCTTGTGTCTGGTTTTCCGGAATGAAATCCTCTCCTTCAGCTTGACGGCTGGCGCCAAAGGCTTGCTGCTGGGTATCGTGGCCGCCTATTTTTCATCACTGGGCAATGTGGCGGCTGTCAAAAACGATATCAATGGGGTTCCCGTAGCCCAGGCCAATGCTTTTGGTATGGCCTATGGCGCCCTTTTAACGCTGGCAGTCCACTATTTACTAGACGGCCGGCTGGAAATCGACGGTTCCATCGGATACCTGGGCCCGTTGCTCTATCTGGCGGTTTTCGGGTCCGTTATCGCTTTTGGCTGCTACTTTGCCCTGGTGAACCGCATCGGGGCTGACTATGCGGCCTATTGTGCAACCCTCAGTCCAATTATCGCGATGTTTCTCTCCTGGCTTTTCGAGGGCTACGTGTGGACCCTGCCGGCCCTGATCGGCATGGCGGCGGTCCTGGCGGGCAATGTCATCGTCCTCACGCCGGGGAAGGTCATCAAGAGGGCTTACAGAGTGGCCGGCTGGTCCTAAGCGAGACCTTTGAAAAACACCCCCTTTTGTTCCATTACGGCGTTGGGCAAAAAGTTCAATCCTCGAAATACTGAAAGTATTCCTCCGGTTAAAATTTTCGCCCGCCTTGTACTGAAACAAAACTGGGCGCTTTTCAAAGATCTCCAAGTCAGTTTTTATTCGATTAGAGGCCATCTCAAAAACAAGATTTCGTTCAAGTCTACGAAATACTAAAGTATTCCTCCGGGTTGGACCAAACGGCCGCCTTGCACCACGTTAGGCATTAGCTTCGCGTCATTTTGAACCAAAATCCATTTTTAAATTGGCTTTTACTATTTTCCATTTAAGAAAAGATATTAAGTACTTTCAGTTGTATACTGGTTTTTGCAACCAGGGTGGGGATGTGGTATGTAAAAAGTTGTTTTCGGCAGCACTTTCAATTTTTACAACCAGTTAAGCTTGCTTTCGACATAACGGCCAGACATCTTGCACCGCGGCAACCTTGAAAAAGCTTTAATTGAAAGGACCGTACGCTTACGAGATCACAAAACGGCTTGCGCATGCCTATCCTGATACCGATTACCCTTAGATCTGAACCAAGGGTTCTCTTTGGCTCCCTTTTGTACCGATTGCCATAAATATGTTCCGTTATCTTGTCACTCTGAGCGCAGCGAAGAGTCTCCTACATGCCAAGGTTATCTTACATCGTAAGGGATTCTTCGTCGTTTCACTCCTCAGAATGACAGGGTTCGCCAATCGGAACATACTTTTGGCATTTGCTATAAGACACCAAGATATTTGCGTGATCTTATAAATCATGTTTCCACCTAAGTAAGCCCAAATGACGGAGGCGGTATGCACTTGCAATTGACCCGCATCAGTACCGGTGCCGAAAGCACTGCCGGTGCGCTCTATATTGACGGGGAATTTAACTGTTATGTCCTGGAAGATACCAAGCGTATTAAAAAGATAGCGGGTGAGACCCGGATACCTGACGGTTTATACCAGATAGCGCTGCGTAAAGAAGGCAGACTCACCCGGAGGTACGCTCAGCGCTACGGGGCCATGCACAAAGGCATGCTCTGGATACAAGCTGTGCCGGAATTCGAGTGGGTCTATATCCATACGGGCAACAAACGCGGCCACACAGAGGGTTGCCTGCTGGTGGGCGATAGCCTGAACAACAACCAGATTGGCGAGGGGTTCGTGGGGAAATCGCGAGATGCTTATATGCGGATCTATCCTCGCTTAGCCGGTGCTATAGAATCCGGCGAGAAGGTGACCATAAGAATTTCCAACCTGGGTTAATCCTCTTTTTGAGCGGTGCCTCGAAAGAAGGTGTAACAGAACGTGCCACCTTCATCCGTAGCCCGGTAAAGCCCCCGGATACCATCATCAAAGGTTGCCTCATCGATCAATTTCAATTCCAACGCTTTTTCACGCACCCCTTCGATCATGGCCGTGAAGGTGTTTTTTGAGAATCCTTCCACCAGTTCCGGTTTGGAATCATCCACGTAAACAATATGGGGCACCACCACCGGCGTGTTAAACCCGGCTTTATTTAAAAGAGGGTACAGTTCGCGTCCGATGAGCGAATTGCCGCCGGCCATGGACTGGCTTTTGACCAGACAGTCAACGGCTTGCATGGTCGCCGCGTTGTGCGGGTGACAATAAAAGGAGCCATGGTCGCCTTCTACTACGGTAAGCGACCCACCGGTTTTCAAAACCCGCCTCAGCGCCTCCAGAGCCTTCACAGGTTCTTTCAGGTGTTCCAGAACAAAACAGACAAACACATGCTCAAAGGATTCATCTTCAAAAGGCGGATCATAGATGTCGCCCAGTTTGAAGGTCACGTTAGATAAATGCGCGGCCCGGGCTTTTGCCTTTTCAAGTGATTCGGCGGAAACATCCATGGAGGTGATGGTCGCCCCCGGGTTGTTGGCAGCCAGGGTTACTGTCTGGGACCCGGTGCCGCAGCCCGGTTCGAGGATGCGGCTGCCTCGTGGAAAAATCGCCTCGCCGTGAATGATGTCGACCAGGGCATCGGCCTGGTCCTGAAGCCGGGTCGATTCGCGGTTTGAGTAGCCATGGACGTATTCGGGCATGATAGAACCTCATATAGGTGTTTGGGTAGAAGACTGAAGAAACATCTAAACCAAATTAAAGACTATTTACGGGCAGTTCTTAATGGGGGGTTACTTCAGTCTAAACCCCTTTAGCCCAATCGTCTGTGATTCTGTTTACCCTATATCATTTGAGGTCAGGGCTGTGCACGCTGGTTTCTTGAATTCTAATCTATCAGATTTACTAAGCAGAAGCACCCATCTTGTACAATCTTGCTGTATTGCCCCGGGGTGACTCCGGTGATCCGTTTGAAATGGCGGGTAAGGCAACTTTGATCGGTAAAACCGGTTTCAGCTGCCGCCATGGTGATGGATTTGCCGGCGGGAATCATTTCCCAGGCTTTTCTCACCCGGGTATAGACGGCAGGCGTGGGACGGCAAAACGGTTTCCCTTTTATATTCGCCGGCAAAATGAAACGGGCTCAGTCAAGCAAGATCGACCAGGTCGCCGAAGATGTCTTCTCGGGATCGAACAAAAAATAACCCGAGCAGACCCTGAAAGGTCCACCCGGGTATTTCCGCAACCATTCCTATCCTGTTTAGAGAATTACCAGGGTTTTGATTAAAAGCACCTGAAGATAAGAATGGAAACAGACCACAAAACGAACTCAAATCTGAGTTGTTTACGAGATTGTCGGGTAGACGCGCTTAAAGATAAAAAAGAAGCGTCCCCCAAAACGATTTTCGTGATGATCTCGATCTATACGGCTTTTAATTACGAAACCGCTATATCATGGCTACAATGTATCTGTCAATTGATTGTTTTGTACCCATTGAAAGGCCTGCAAGCGCCCCTCAACCCGTCTCTTGCCCCGGCAGCGATTTAAAGTACCGCACGGCCGGGATCTCCAGCTCCGAATAACGGCACGTGGTTTCGCCTTCGACGGCGTAGCCCAGGGCCTCATAAAAACCACCGTTTGACCGGGGGATCACGGTGTCCACGATTAACCGGGTTACCTCCGGCCAATTGGTGATAACCCAACTTTCAAGCCAGTGCAGACATTCCCGACCGTGCCCCTGCCCGAGATAGCCCGGATCTACGTAGATCATCGGAATCTCGGCTTTAATCCGGGTAATCCGTTTGAGGGTGAAAAACCCGCGGGGCACGCCTTCTTCTTCCGCAATGAAGAATTCGCCGGCTTTTTGCATACGCAGATAGTCATACAATGCATACGCATCGACGCAGGCAATTATCTGGGCAGACGTCAGTTCATCCACAAACAATTCGGTAAAAGCCCTTTTGCGAATGGTGTGGCAAAAAAGGGCATCTTCGTAGGCGAACGTTCGAAAATGCACTAGAACGTAAACGCCGTTGCGCCTTCACACAATTCAAAAAGCTTGGGCGCACCCGCGAACTGAATCGAATCATAAACATCGGCTTCGCCAACCTGGCGAGCTTCGGCACACGGGATTCAGAGGTAGATGGGGACACCGTTATCGATGAGGTAAAACAGGTGGCCTGAAGCTTCATCACCGGTCGGGGCGACAACGTTGTCAATCAACCCCTTTTTAGCCAGGGGTACCGCGTCATCCGTCATAAAAAGACTGACATCGTGGCCCAGCTCCTTTGCTGCTTTGGCGAGCTGCAGTCCTCTGGTTGCACGCGTGGGATCCTCAAGGCCGCGGGTTAAAACAAAGACAAATTTTTGCACGATTGATCCTCCTTTTTGGGTTGTCAAAGACAGCATAATAGCAGAATTACTCTGGCAGCAAAACCCAATCCTATGATGTTTTGGATTGCATGCCGCAAGTGTAGCGGTTTGACTTAGGTCAATGCAAAACAGGATTCTGTGATTAGAATATGATAAGGGATCATATTCAGGGTGTACCGACCAAATATAGGCCGGCCTCGATATCAACTCGAAAATCCTTAATGAGAGTGCCATGGCTGCAGATTCCAACAGCTCCAATCGAAAGCAAGGCCAATCACACAAGCTTAACTGTTGGGAAGTCATGGCATGCGGCCGAGAGCCGGGCGGGAAGAAAGCCCTGGAATTCGGTCCCTGCCCGGCAGCCGTCGATCAAAGCTTTGACAATATTCATTCGGGTAAGTGCGGCGGTCGGATATGCTGGGCGGTTACCGGGACACTGTGTGGAGATTGCCAACAGGGCTCTTTTGTCGAGAAGCGTTCAAACTGCCTGGAATGTGACTTCTTTAAAATGGTCCAGGAAGAAGAGGGCGTCGCCGGACTGCAAACCAAATTTCTACAGTTTATCAACCGCACCGGCAACAATACCCTCCTGGAAAAAATGAGTTTTCGCCATATTCGGGCCGGAACCCGGTTTGTGACCCAGGGAGAAGTGGAGGACACGGCCTATATTATCCAAAGTGGTTCCTGTCTGGTCATCGTTGAGAAGGACGGACAACTCCACCCGGTCGATCACTACGGGGAGGGTGATATTGTCGGCGGTCTGGGAATCTTGACCGGGGAGCCGCGCCGGGCGCACGTGGAGGCCGAGACTGATCTGGATGTATGGGTGATGACCCGGAGCCAATTTGCCGAAATATCCGGCCAAGACCCTGATGTTCTGGACTTTTTGACGGAACTCGTGGCAGATCGGCTGGACAGTCGGCGGCCGACCGCCTACCGCACCATCGGAAAGTATGTCGCCACTGATATTATCGGCCGGGGTGCCTTCAGTATCGTTTACAAAGGTGAACACCGTAGCCTGGGGATGCCGCTGGTCATAAAAATGATGCGGCATGATATGGCCCAGAATGAGAATTTTCTTGAGAATTTTCGCAATGAGGCCAAAATCATTGCCAGCCTCAGCCATGATCACATCATCAAGGTTTATGACTTTGAAGAGCGATATCGAACCCTTTTTATCATCATGGAGCACATCAAGGGCGAATCGCTTGCCAATATGATTACGCGCCTGCGGGTGCTGCCCCCGCGACTGGCAGCCGATTATCTAGACCAAGTCTGTGCAGCCTTGGAATATGCCCATGAGCGCGGGATCATCCACCGGGACATCAACCCCTCCAATATCATTGTACAGCCCAATGACCGGGTGAAGGTTCTTGATTTCGGACTGGCCTGCCCCGAGGGTACGGAAGATTTTGAGAATACCGGCACGGCGCACTATATGGCGCCCGAGCAAATTGTTGGTGCCCCGGTGACAGGCCGGACAGATCTTTACGCCCTGGGCATCACCGCTTACGAGATGGTGACTGGCCGGCGGCCTTTCGAGGCCCAGAGCCTGCAGGAGCTTCTGGAACTGCACCGGACCAGCGATATCCCCGACCCAGCCGAAGTTGTACTGCAGTTGCCGGATGAACTGCGAACCTTTATTCTGACAGCGGGTCGGTGTGATCCAAAGCGGCGTTATAAGGATGCCGCCCAAGCTCGCCAAGCGCTGCGGCCCCTCATCCAGCGTCCCGGCTTGACGCATAACCACCTCACCATCGAAGAGCAGAAGATGTCGACGCTTTTTCTGGTCTATGATCAACGAAACCAGCTGGCGCTCAATAGATTGGTGGAGGAGTTCAGCAGTAAAGCCCAGGCCCTTAATGTAAAAGTAAAGCTTGCCGATTTCAAAGACCTGTAAAAGCCAAAACCATTAATAAGCGGCCATCTCAATGAATTCCGATATGGGTGTCTCGTGAAAAAAGCTTCTAAAATCAACTGCTGGGAATTTATGGACTGCGGGAGAGAGCCCGGTGGGAAACGATCTGCCGAACTAGGTGTCTGCCCGGCTGCGGAAAGCACCGCTTTTAACGGTCTTTACAAGGGTAAAAACGCCGGTCGGGCTTGCTGGTTGGTCGCTGGAACCTTTTGCAACAGCCGGATCCAGGGCTCCTTTGCCAAGAAACGCACGTCTTGTAAAGGGTGCCGGTTCTATCAGCAGATACATGGCGAAGAGGGCACCACCGGCCTTGATCTGGGGTTCGCCATGATCGCTGCGCACACCCATGTCGGAACCGCCAAAGATGCCAACGAAGATCGTTACCTGGTCAAGCCATTGATGGACAATACCATTTTATTGGTGCTTGCCGATGGCCTGGGAGGTGATGTTTTTGGCGACTATGCCGCCGAAATTGCCTGCGGAAGATTCGCTGGAGTAGACTGCGCCCCCCGGGGCCGGGAAGAGACCCTGCTGGCCGATTTGATTCGAACCATCGACTTGGCCATTCACGACTTGGCAGAAAACGATTCTGAATTGACGGGCATGGGCAGCACTCTGGTTTGTGTTTTGCTCCGCAAGGAGCGGGCTTACTGGGCCCATGTCGGTGACAGCCGATTGTACGTGCAGACCGAAGGAAGATTGAAGCGGGCTACCCGCGACCAGATGCTTTCCCGGTTTCTGCTGGAGGAAGGCGAAATCACTGCCGAGCAGGCACGGACCCACTATTCGCGCAATGTCCTGGACCAATACCTGGGTTGCGGCCATGTGGAACCCGAAACCGGTTATCTTGATCTCGATACCGTAGATATTCTCCTGCTGGCCACCGATGGCCTGCACCGGCAGATCAGCAAAAAGGGTATCCAGACCCTCCTAAGTACATCGCAATCACTTGAAGCAAAGGCGCAGGCCCTTGTCCGCGCGGCCATTGATGCCGGCGGAAAGGACAACATCACCGTGGTTCTGGCGGCCTTACAGGAGCAAGATGCGGAGACAACTTAGGTGCTGATAGGCGGCCTGACCGCTTATTCGGCGCTGCCAGATCGTCTGGCAGCCGGGCCAGGCGACCCTGTTCAAAACCCAATACTATGCAACCGGGGCTGGGGCCTGTACCGGCTTGATGGTAAGCGTGGTTGTCTTCCCATTGAAGCGGTTCAATTTCAAGCGGACAATATTCTCTCTGTTTACATTCTCACCCAGCCCGGCTCCCCTCATTGGTAGAGCCGTACCACCCGAGCGCAGCCAATTAACCCCCGTGACCGTCTCGAAGCCCTTCACAGACTTGGCGTAAACCACGTCACGATTGACGGCATCCCTGCAGAGCAAATTGAAGATGTGCCCGGCAGAAGAGAGAATGCATGACCCCGCGGTATGGCAGCTTATCTGGTAATCGAACGCATTCTGCCGCAGATAGTCCACGAGTTTTAATGAGCGATGGAATCCACCATTGCGGGAGAGCTGGATACTGAGGGCATCATACAGGCCCTTGGAGACAATCTGCTGCGCATCTTCAATCGTCAGGGCGGATTGCCCGGCAATAAGTTTGATACCCATCGGTTTCAATGTGCCGGCCACTTGTGCGAGTCCGTTTTTCCCCAAAGGCATCAGGTCTTCAATGGCCCAGACGGGGAACCTTTCCAGCAGGGGCATGTGAGCCTGGGTAATCTCCGGATTCCAAGCGAGACCGGGATCGAGGCTGAATGTACAGCGGCTATTGAAAATGCTCATAATCGCTTCCAGGCGCTTGAGTGTTTTTTTAGGATCGGCCCCGACCCCGAGACGTACCTGTCGGATGCCCAGGTTGTTCGCCGCCCGGCAGAAAGCAACTGTCTGCCGGTTGCTGAGTCCGCTGGGAATCTTGGCCGCGTAGTTGATGCAGGCAGTGTAATGGTGACTTGGAAAATAGGCGGATAACGGCTTGTCCTGCTTACGCCCCAGAATATCCAACAGGGCCGTTTCAATGGCGCAGACCACGGGGTTCAGGCTGGGAAGTGGCGGCAGGCTTTCGATATAGGCCCGGATTTCGTAGATGCTGCTCAGATTCCAGGGGAACGAGTTTAACGAAAGAAAGGCCGCGGCAGCTTTTATCCAGTCTTCCAGAAAGATCTGCTTTTGCGGCGGCAAGCAACCTTCACCGTACCCGCGGAACCTGTTTTTGGCATCGCTGATCTCAATGATGATGTTTGTGAAACTGACCGGAGAGTGTTTTGGGGTAGCGGATCGCAGTCGGAGGGGAGCCCTGACGGGATATATTTTAATTACGCCGATTTTCATGTTTTTCTGGAATCAGGATTTTGAATGACCCACCACCGGTGTAATCCCGGTTAATTTCGATGCTGCCGTCGTGAGCCTGGATATTCTGGTGGGCGATAAACAAACCCAACCCAGTGCCTTTGTGCAGCTTGCTTTTGTGTTTGGTTGAAAAGTAGGGATCAAAAATCTTCTCTTCTATTTCCGCCGGAATGCCCGGTCCGTTGTCGCGGATTTCAATTTCAATATGACGATGGCCGTTGTTCTTTCCAGATAGTGACGTGAGGATAGAGACCTCCCCTTCATCTGGCGTGGTCTCGACGGCATTGGTCAGAATATTGAGTATGGCTTGTTTCATCTTCTTCTCGTCCAGGGTTACCGGTCCAATCTCCCCGGAGAGAAAAGTGGTGACCGATATGCGGCGAGCTTTACTCTGGGGCGAGATCAGCAGCACCATTTTTTCGATCAGGCCATGCAGGTCGGTTGGTTCGAAGTGAGACTCCTGGGTATTGGCCAGATCCAGCAATTCTATAATAAGGCCGTTTACCCGTTCGGTTTCTTCAAGTGCTATTTTATGAAAATCATTTCTGAATTCAGCGTCATCAAACTTTTCCGGCAGCATTTGGATGAACGTCCGGATGGCGGTCATGGGGTTTTTGATTTCATGGGCTAGACGCGCGGCCAGATTGCCGAGGAATGAAAACTTTTCGACCCTGCTCAGGAGCAGGTTGGATTTTTTCAAAGCCTGCATCTGATCACTGAGTTTGCTGTAAAGCCTTGCATTCTTGATGGCAATGGCGATTTGGGGGGCGAAAATATCCAGGGTATCACGGGTTTCCTGTGAGATGCCGTCTTTTTCGAAACTGTCGGTCACGATTAATCCGATAACCCGGGTCCCGGTGACAAGCGGCGCGGCGTACAATGAAACCGGATATCTCAGGGCTGTCAGGAGGGCATCATCTGCCAGATCAGATTCCAGGATTTCAGGCAGATAGCGGGCTTTCCCGAAACCGATTACGTTGGCAAGCAGATGATTTTCACTGTTCAGGCCGACCCGGTATTGCCTGATCGGCAGCGGTGGCTCCGGATCGAAACCCGTACCATGGCAGTAGGCCAGGGTGTTGTCGGTGTTGTTGATCAGCAGGATAATCGCCCGGTTGATTTTACAGGCACTCGACAGAAGTCGCATGATTACGGTCAGCAATTCGTCCAGTTCCAGGATCGACAAGATAGCCTTGCCGGTTTCCTGGATCGCCTCGATCTGGGTTATCTTCTTGTTGAGTTCTGTGTTCAGGCGCCGCGCTTCTTCGTACTTCAACTCGATCTGCTGCCGGTTTTTTTCCAGCTCGGTGATGATCTCATCGTGGGTATAGTTCCGGGTCAGCAGACGATCGAAGAACGCAAAAAAACGATTTCTCTCCGACCACTCCAGTTTGTACTCGCAGAATTTGGCGCCTTCAAAAAAACAACAGGTTTCCTGAAGATTGATTTTAGACCCCCCCAAAATTTGCGGCATGAAAGTGAAAACGCCCTGATTGTAGATGCAATTATCCCTTGTTACCGCCATGTCAGGGTTCCAGTAGAGGCGAATGGCGGCCTCGTTGTGCTTGAGGGAGACTATCTCCAGTCGCTTATTGCGGCTGCACTGTTCATTCACGCCGTGAAAGGCGATCAGGGCTTCCCGGGTGGAAAGGGATGCTTTCAACAGAATTTGCTGACTCAGTCCCAGTGAGGATTCCTGGACCGCATATTTACCGATTTTAAAGGCGATAAAGGGATCGCAGAACAGTTCGCGGGCACGGCGGAACATTTCCGCCAGGATGCGGCATGAGATCCAATTATTCTGATCCGAGAGATAGGTCTCGGGATTGACCATCATGTTGATTTCCGGATCCAGGTTCTCGATCAACGGTTCAGTCGATCCGTGATTGTGACGGCGGACGTAACCGAGGACTGCCTTGGAATTTATGCAACTGGTCTCTTTTTTCATGGTTCTTGGCCTTTAAAAGTCTACGGCTGTCTTTCAGCCAATTCAATTTGTATGCCATCGCGTGATGGGGTTTGCTTTTGTTCGATCGCAGGCTATGGCTAGCGATGATAACCGCCTGTCATCATAGGATCCGGGACAATTTTTAACTATCCGGCAACGGGTTGCGAATAGGAGTTGGGGCTCCTCGTGGCAACAGGATAGCAATACGCTTTGCACAGATATCAGTGCATGGACGCACAAAAAATTGTGCATTGTTTTTAGCTTGGATGCCTGGCCACGCAAAATTTGAATTTTTGATATTGCCATTGTTTAAAAAATTTGTCAAAAAAACAGGTTATCGGTTTCACATCGGGCGCTGGGAAGCATCTTGAGTGGTGGGCAGACACACAATCTGGGGCTATCTCCCGGCAGATAGTAGCATGCGAAAAGGCGCTGGTATTATGAACAACTCGACAATTTTGATCGTGGACGATGAGCGTGGTGTGCGGCAGTCCTTCAACATGGTCTTGAAGGAGCAATACCGACTTTTTTTTGCCGAAAACGGGGCCGCCGCTCTGGAACTCTTCAAACAGAAACACGTTGATCTCGTCCTGCTCGACATCTTGCTGCCGGACCTGGACGGTCTGGTGCTGCTGAAAGAGTTGAAAGAGAGCGAACCGCAAACCGAGATCGTCATGGTCTCGGCCCTCAAAGAGATATCTTCCGCTGTGCGGGCGATGAAACTCGGCGCCTTTGACTATATCACCAAACCATTCGAAGTTGACGAACTGCTCTCCGTTGTCAAAAGAGCCCTGGAAAGAAAGAAGCTTCAGAAAGAGATCGTTTACCTGCGGGACGAACTTGAGCGGGTCCAACCTTTTGAAGACATGGTTGGGCATTCCGCACAGATGAAAGCCGTCTTTCATCTGATATCACGGGTGGCTCAGGCCCAGGGTCCGGGGGCTATTTTGATCCAGGGCGAAAGTGGTACCGGAAAGGAACTGGTGGCCCGGGCTATCCATAACCGCAGTCAGCGCCATAACCAGCCCTTTGTGGTGATTAACTGTGCGGCGATTCCCGCTACTCTCATGGAAAGCGAGCTTTTTGGGTATTCCAAAGGGGCCTTTACCGGCGCCCTGGAAAATCGTAGCGGCAAACTGGAAATGGCCGACTCCGGCACCCTCTTTTTGGATGACATCGATTTGCTGGACATCAATATGCAGGCCCGGCTTTTAAGGGTGCTCCAGGAAAAGGAGTATGAAAAAGTGGGTAGCGACCGGGTCGTCAATGTCGATATCAAGTTTATCGCAGCCTCCAACAAGGATCTGCGGCAGCTGGTTACCAAAGGAAAATTCCGAGAGGACCTGTTCTATCGTTTGAATGTATTTCCCATTGAACTGCCGCCCCTGCGTGAAAGAAAAGAAGATATACCCGAGCTGCTCGATCACTTCCTGAACCAGAACGGTAAGAGCAACGGTATGCCATCCAAGTCTTTCACCGAGAAGGCCGTCCAGGCTTTGATGGACTATGACTGGCCCGGCAATGTTCGGGAGTTGGAAAACTTCGTGGAGCGGCTTTTCATCGTTTCGCAGGGAGCAGTGATTCGGCAGGAGGATGTGCTGCCCCTCCAGCGGCGCAATACCCGCCGAGAGAATCAGACCCTGAAAAAAGCCGTGGCCAATTTCGAAAGACAGCATATCAGGGCCGTGCTGAACGCTGTCGATGGACGGCGGGGAGAAGCGGCCAAAATTCTGGGTATTCATCGGAATACCCTGACGGCCAAGATTAACGATCTAGAGATACTGGTGTAATCTATCCGCCTTCTCCCACGCAATAACCAGAAAAGGGCTGTTTTTCTTTAAAAACTATAGTAATCTCATGGTACAGTAAATCAAACTGGAGATTTGCCATGCAAAAGAACATCCTTTTCGGCTTTTTGGCCGCCGTTTGCCTTTTTATCCTTTCAGTGCCCCTGCCGCTGCAAGCGGGCCCGCGCAGTGGCCTTTCAGACGGGCAAACGCTATACGTGCCTGCTTACTCCCATATTTACGCCGGTGCCCGCGACCGGGCTTATCTTCTGACCATTACCCTGAGCATTCGCAGTGTTGATCCTGAACATCCGGTCACCATCACCCGGGTCGATTATTATGAAACCCAGGGCAAGCTGCTAAAAAAGCACATCGACAAGCCGGTGGTTTTAAAACCCCTGGAATCCATCCGCTATATCATTCCCGAGAAAGACAAGAGCGGCGGATCCGGTGCCAATTTCATGGTTGAATGGAAATCTGAAAAACCGGTGAATCCACCCATAGTGGAAACCGTTATGATCGGGACCCGATCCCAACAGGGGATATCCTTTACCTCCCGGGGTCAGGTGATCCTTCCTTCCGAATAGCCTCCCGAAAAAAGATAAACCCGGTGAAGCGAACCCCAAAGAATCGCTGCACCGGGCCAACAGATGCCGCCCAATTTCACAAGTGTCCGTTCACAGGTGGTAGGTTTTGGTTCGGAGCACGTGTCCGGCGTAGCCTATAGGCGAAGACGGAAGGCTTGAACGATTTTTAAACCGCAGGCATAGCAGACGCTATTCCGAGGATTTGAAAAGAGTGAAAACGCTGCCCTGGGCCAAAAGATGCCGCCCAATTTCACGAGTGTCCGTTCACAGGTG
>Ga0056121_1000057_pt1 | contig 57788 bp, 59 predicted proteins | sample WorMetHEROISLAND_FD_83872 | JGI IMG/M metagenome (GOLD analysis project Ga0056121, IMG submission 83872) | Marine gutless worms symbiont microbial communities from Max Planck institute for Marine Microbiology, Germany - Olavius sp. 1 HERON ISLAND ...
CGAACTCAAGAACTGCCGAAGGTAAACTCTATCTATATGTTGCCATTGACCGCACTTCCAAATTTGCCCGCAATTGGCTTGAAAAGGCAAACCAAAGAACCTCTTCCGATTTTCTAAAGCAGCTTTGTCGAAGCAGTGCCAGATACACACCATCCTCACCGACAATGGTATCCAATTCCGTTATCTCCCGCGCTACCCAATGGGCAGGTCGAGCGGATGAACCGCACCGGAGGCCACCGTCAAACGTTACCTCTATGGTGATCACGACCAGCTTCGCAGGGGCCACCTTGATGACTTCATCAGCGCGTACAACTTCGCACGTCGTCTAAAGACAGGGTCACCCTACGAATTCATATGCAAAAAATGGACAGAAGAGTCGGAAAGGTCTATCATAAATCCAAACCATCAAATACCGGGACTAAACAGCTAAGGCCATGGAATTGAAGGAGTCCTGCCTCTGGTCTTAGGATGAGGAATGACAGGAGGTCTTCATTGGTAAGGGCTGCCCTAGACTTAAAGTTATCGTCATGCAAGCAGCCTATACCTAAACTTCAGCATCGCTCCGCCTCGAATTTGGCCAGTATCAGCTCTCCAGGCCGCCCGATTCACCGCGGCAAAAACCTTGACTCTTGAATCCCTGACGTCGTATTCTGCTCCCTAGTCGAAATATCGCGGAAAGGCGATGGAGGTTTTATGGCGGAAAGCAAATTTAACCCACAGAGCTCCGGCAGGCGCAGAATCAGCGGAAAACTATTTGTGGGCATAGTGATAGCAATCCTCGTGCTAATAACGGCGCTTTCGAGTTTTTACATTGTCAACGCCTATGAAAGAGGGGTGGTTACACGCTTCGGAAAATTCAAGGCCACCGTTGAATCCGGCTTGCACTGGAAGCTGCCCCTGGGGATTGACAGCGTTTCCAAGGTTCCAAAGACGATTCAGTCAAAGCAGTTCGGATTTAGAACCCTACAGGCGGGCGTCTCAACTACTTACGATCAAAGAGATTGGTCGCACGAATCGGAAATGCTCACAGGCGATTTGAACATCGTTGATGTCACTTGGACTATCGAATATCGAATTACCAATCCGAGGGCCTGGCTCTTTAACGTCGATGACAGCCGTCTGCTCGAAAACCGAACGGAAGACAATCGGGATAAAACCCTCCGCGATGTATCTCAGTCCGCTATCAACCAGTTAGTGGGCGATAGGGCAATCCTGGACGTGATAAGCTCCGAAAGGGAGAGTATTGAATACGAGGCCAAGGAAATGATTCAAGATACGCTGGATTTCTACAGCCTTGGGGTGAGCATAACCGAGGTTAAAATGCAGCAGGGGGTTCCTCCAAAGGGTGAAGTTCACGATGCCTTTGAAGATGTGAACAAGGCCATACAGGATCGTGATCGGCTTATAAATGAGGGTGAACGGGCGTACTACGCCGAAATCCCCAGAATTAGGGGCGAGGCGAAGCAGCTGATTGACGAGGCGGAGGGCTACAAACAGGCGCGAGTCAACCGGGCGGAGGCCGATGTGGCCCTGTTTAACTCCATTTATCAGGAGTATAGAAGGTCGCCCACGGTTACAAGGGAGCGGATGTACTACGAAGCTCTCTCTGAAATTTTCGCAGAGCCCGGAAACACCGACCTTATCGACAAGGACCTTGACAACTTCCTGCCCCTAAAGAATCTAAATGGAGAAGCAGCACAGTGAAAAAGACACTAAGAACTATTATAATACTGGCGGCAATCGCCGTAGCGGGGGCGCTGATCAACCCCTTCTTTGTGCTCCCGGAGGGCGAACAGGCGGTATTAACCAGGTTCGGGACCATAAAGAAGGTGTTTGTGGAGGCCGGACTCAAGGTGAAATTGCCATTTGTTGACCAGGTTATACGTTTTTCGAGAAAAACCCTTTCCTGGGACGGTGATCCCCAGCTTCTGCCTACCAGCGAAAATCAATTCATCTGGGTAGACACAACCGCTCGATGGAGGATAGTAGATGCCAAAACCTTCTATGAAAGTGTTACCGTAATGAGTGAGGCATACTCACGTTTGGACACTGTCATAGAATCGGCGGTAAAAACCGTCGTATCCAAGTATTCCCTGAGCGAATCTGTCCGCTCAACAAACACCATACTGGAATCAGACAGCACCGCCTTGGACTTCCAAGTGGATGCGAGTGAAGGAGGAGAGGAAGGGGCCCTGGATATGGATGCCGGCGAGCAATCGGGAATTGAAGATCTGACTGCAACGGCCTTTACCCCTATTGAGATGGGGCGTGAGAAACTCTCAAACGAGATGCTTGAGCACTCACAGGGTTCAATGCCGGAATATGGCATTGAACTTCTCGATATTGTAATCCGGCAAATACGATACTCAGACGATTTAACCCAATCGGTCTACGCCAGAATGATAAGCGAAAGACAGAAGATAGCCACGGGCTACCGCTCCAACGGTAATGGAGTTAAGGCCGAGTGGCTTGGCCGACTCAATCGCGACAGAGATATTATTCTATCCGAGGCCACCCTTGAGGCAGCCCTCATCCGAGCCGACGGCGATGCGCAGGCAGCGAGAATCTATGCGGACAGCTACAGCGCGGATTCGGAATTCTACAGCTTCTGGAAGGCGCTGGAATCCTATCGAGCCACCCTGCCGGGGCAGCGCAAGGTGCTAAGCACAGATATGGATTTCTTCAGATACCTGTATCAAGCCCAAGAGTAAGGCTCTTCAAGTCTGCTTATACCAAATACTGGAGGGATTTATAAAGCGCCGCCGCCCGGAAAGCAATAGGTAAGCTGCGAAACAAAGCACAAGGTATAGGGTATAGAGCATCAGAACCTGGTAGGTATGTGACATACTCCCCTGCAGCGCGCCAATGGCAGGCCTGTTTGCCGTGAAAAGAATAGGGCTTGCAGCCAAGAAAGTAATGCCTGCCGAGTACATGAAATCCCTGCTGGCCGGGGTTTCGAATTCAGGATCGACAATCCTCAGCAGGGCCAGCCCGCTGGGCAGGGTTCCGGTAGCCGCCCCGTATACCAAAATCGCCCGTTGAAAGACATGGCTCTGAAACACCCGGCTAGAGAGCCAAATATGGCTAAACGTAGTAGCCAAACCAGTCAGAATCCCAACGATGAGAATCGGTATCCAAAACTTCGCCACAACCGCCGCGCTAATTGCCGCAATCGAAGATGCAACCATGAAATCGACACAAAACCCGCTAATCCTGGTTAACCTTTGATTGTCAATCACGAATCCCAACCGCAGAGAAAGCAGAATGGACCTTACGCACATCGCCGTAATGCCGCAGAAGATGAACATTATTGCCCATAAATTCGTGATAAGCCCCGCACTGATACCCAATAGACCCAGAATCCATGAAAGCGCGCTGAGTTCCAGGTAGGCAAGAAGGTATGTGGCCAGAACCAGGACGGAGCTGAAGGTGAGGGGATCAATAGCCTCCGGAGAGATGATATCGGCAATCTTGGATGCGCTAGCAGGCTCTTCAAGGTGAGGCGCTCCCTGCCGCACCCTGCTCACGTTGATGCGGGCCTTCTCATGGCGCGCAACCCAGCCCTTGCGAATTCCATAGTTCACCAGGAAAACCCCTCCAAAGCTGGCCCATATGAAGCCTAAGGCTCCAAATGTCAATCCGACGCTGCCGAGCCCCTCAAACCCCATTGACTCCCAGCCGGAACCGATGGCAAAGGCCTGCCCCGGGCCCAGTGAAAAACCGAGGGTGGCAAACAAACCGAATCCTGGGAAAAGACTTGGGAGAAAGGTTCTTATTAGGATAATCGTAATTACCGTCCCAAGAAAGCACTGAATGGCATATTGGCTTAGAACTGCCGTGCTTGTCGCAAGAACATCCCGGCTTGAACGTCTTTTCTCCCTGCTCACCCTGAGTGTCATTGATATGAAGGATATACTGAGGAAGTGATAGACAATGTTCTCAAGGCTCATTGTATCCATGCCTAAATGAGGAAAAACCCAGTTATAGAGGGGGAACAGCAAAAAACCGGCAGTGAGCGAATTTGGTATAAGAAAGCGCCGGAAGAACTTAACCTTAGACCTTATCCACGTCGCAATCAGCAATGCGCCGCCTAGTATGCCTAAATCGATCAGGAACTGCCAACTGAACTCACTAAAAGGCAACTTAGAACCTCCAGTCTTATGGTAAGTCCAAAAAGAACTTTCTTCAAGTGCGGGCTGGTATCGATTAGCCAGCCTGAGTTTTGTGCTGATGCAGGAATCTACTGCTGCTCCGCTGAATCGGTAATTTCCGGCTTCATATCTCCCCGGGCTCTTTCCTCGGCAGCCTTCTCTTCGGCGTTTCTCCTTTCCGCCATCCGCTCTTTTATCGCCGCATTCCTCGCATCCCCGGAGTCTCTGGCTTTTTCGGACGGCTTCAAATCCGCCTTCAGCCTGGCTTGAAAATCCTGATTGCCAAGTTTGTCGGACTTTATCAACTCCATCAGCTCGTCACGCTCCACCGTTTCCTTGTCAAGCAGCCTTATCATGATTTCACCCAATAGTTTTCGATGTCTTTCAAGTAAGGCCGCGACGCGCTTATAGGCATCGCCGATTATTTGGGTTATCTCCTCATCTATATGCCGCTGTGTCTCCTCGGCATGCTCACGCCCCTGCCCATATGAATCAGGACCCAAGTACAGGGTCGGGCGATGGTCGAGCGATACATTGGTGAATTTTTCACTCATACCGAATCTGGTTATCATTGATCGCGCAATATCAGTGGCTCCCGCAATATCGTTCCCCGCACCGGTGGATATCGTTCCATAGATAATTTCCTCCGCCGCCCGCCCGCCAAGGGTAACATCAATGCGCCCAATAAGCTCCTCTCGGGTTTGAAAGGCGCGTTCCTCCTCGGGAACCGGCAGCATGTACCCCATCACTCCATAACCCCGCGGCACTATCGTTATTTTTTTTACAAGATGCTGATTTGGGGTGAAAACATTTACTAGGGCGTGGCCTGTTTCATGATAGGCGATTACCTCTCTCTCATGCGGGTTCAGTATCTTGTTCTTTTTCTGAAGTCCAATCGCCGCCTTCTCGATCGCCTCCAGGAAATCATCCCTAGAAACCTTCTCCCTGCCAAAACGAACCGCGAGCAGGGCCGCTTCGTTGACTATGTTCGCAAGATCGGCGCCCGCCAGGCCCGCCGTTGCCTTGGCTACATCGGATAGGTCCACACCCTCTTCCAACTTCACTCCCACTGAATGAATTCGAAGAATAGCTTCCCTGCCTACCTGATCCGGCTTATCCACCGCCACCTGCCTGTCGAAGCGGCCCGGGCGCAGCAGCGCGGGGTCCAGCACCTCGGGTCTGTTGGTCGCGGCCAGGATAATCACGCTGCTGGCTGAATCAAAGCCGTCCATCTCCACAAGAAGCTGATTCAAGGTTTGCTCCCTTTCATCATTCATGGTAACCGCGGCGGCGCGGCTCTTACCTATGGCATCCAGCTCATCAATAAAGACAATGCATGGGGCCTTCCCCCTTGCCTGCTTAAAAAGATCGCGAACTCGAGCCGCCCCCACACCGGCAAACATCTCTATAAAATCAGCGCCGGACATCCTAAAAAAAGTCACCCCTGCCTCGCCGGCCACCGCCCGGGCCAGTAAGGTTTTCCCAGTTCCGGGAGCCCCGACAAGGAGCGCTCCCTTGGGAATCTTGCCGCCAATATTCGTGTACTTAGCGGGGCTCTTGAGAAAATCAACGATTTCCACAAGCTCATCCTTAGCCTCGTCACAACCGGCCACATCCCTGAATCGGGTTGTAAGATCATCCTCGGCAACAATCTTCGCATGGTTCCGGCCAAAACTCATCACGCTGGATCCGCCAATGCCCCCCATCCGCCGAGCCATAAAGCGCCAAATCAGCAGCAGAACCAGCGCCATCGGGATGATAATTCGCAGTAATAAATTCAGGAAAAAATTGTTGGCTTCGGGAACAGCCCTATACACCACTCCATTTTCGTCCATCAGCGGAATTAGAGTCGAATCGTCTCCTATACGCTCGGATTTCCAAGATTGCGGCGCATCCGATTCATTGTCAGCGGCTCCTTGAAATATCGACCGCACATCGTCCCGAATTCCCTGTCTGACGTCGGAATAGCCTACCAGAGAAGTTCCCGAATAATACACTTCCTTGATGGATCCGTTGGCAATCAGCCCCTTGAATTCGCTGTAAGGTATTCCCTGGCCTCTGTTTCGGAGAGCAAACATGTTGAAAACAAAGAGCAGCGCAACGGCTAAAACCAGATACCAGAGTAAGAGTCGGGATTTGCCTTTCGGATTCCTGCCCCCGCCATCCTCCTTCCTTCTTGAGCCCTTCAGCAGTTCTCGCCAGTCGCTTCCATTTTTTTCTTTCTTACTGTCCCCGTTCATCCACTCTCCTATCGGTCAGTGTTTTTAGTATAGCCCTAAAATAAGAAAAACTGATACCCGAAGAAAGCCTTCATATATACAGCACCAAGCCCTACATTCGAATTATAATGGGCTCATGAGTCCATTCAACAGAAAACAGAGAGGTGAGATGTCGGAAAAAATACCGCTTACGGGGATAAATCGCCGCTTGAATCGATTTGATAGGATTACCACGGGGGGCGGGGATTGGGGCAAGAGCAGCCTGGCAGACGGATCAAGGCGCCGCAAAGACGACCTGATAATCGAAGTGCTTGGGGAAATAGATGAGGTTCACGCCTTCCTGGGGCTCCTGAAATCCGCCCTGGAAAATCAATCCAAGAGAGATGAAATTGAATGGATAGAGCACTGCCTATTAACGATGGGGGGTATGGTTGCCTCAATACCCACGCATCCGGATGCCAACAAGAGATTGCGGGTTCTGGGGGACACCGAGCTCAAGAAACTGGAGAAATACCAGATGAAGCATATGAGAGAGGCGAAAATTCCGGCCGCCTTTGTTGTTTACGGCAGCAGCGAGACAGCTGCCCGAGCTGATGTCGCCCGCGCGGCATGCCGCCGCGCGGAGCGGCGCCTAGTTAAGTTGATAATGGATCGAGGAATAACCAGGTTAGCAAGCGCTCAGGTGTTTTTAAACCGTCTCTCGGACTATCTGTTTGTTCTCGCCCGAACTCTTTGAAAATTTCTCCCCATCCCTTATCATCTCCATTCGGTTCAGAGCATTTATATAGGCCAGGGCGGATGCCTCAATGATATCGGTTGACGAAGCCTTGCCGTCCGTTGTGATGCCGCCGAAATCCACCTGAACCTTAACCTGACCCTGTGCATCCTTGCCGCCTCCAACCGCCTGAATGACAAATTCCATCAGGCACCCGCTCACACTGGAGCACTCATCTATCGATTTGAACACCGCATCGATTGGCCCATCCCCGGCCTGCGTTCCAAGGCGAACATCATCACCCTTTCTTATTCGGACGGTGGCGGATGGAATTACTCGATTACCTGTCCAGGTTTGAAAGGTTTCCAAACGCCAGCCAGTCGAAAACTCGCCAAGGACAGAGGATACCAGAGCGAAGAGGTCTTCATCGAAAACCTCCTTCTTTTTATCGGCAATTGCAATGAACTTCCGATAGAAGGTGTCCATCTGATTCCCATGAAGAATAATATTGTATTGCTCTAGTTTTTCCCTGAGCGCATGCTTGCCGGAGTGGCGTCCCATAACCAGGGTTTGCGAAGTGCGCCCAATATGCACCGGATTCATTATTTCGTAGGTTTCTCGATGCTTCAAAACCCCGTGCTGATGGATTCCGGCTTCATGGCTAAAGACATTGTCTCCAAAAATCGGCTTATTTCGCGGGATTAATAAACCTGTAATAGTCTGTAAGAGTCTACTCGTGGGATAGAGGAGCTCCGTTCGAACGTTGGTTTCCACATTCCAAATATCCTTCCGCACCCGCAGGGACATTACCAATTCCTCAAGGGCGGCGTTTCCCGCCCGTTCGCCAATTCCATTTAGAGTTACCTCTACCTGATCGGCGCCAGCCCTTACCGCGGCAAGAGAATTGGCAAGCGCAACGCCGAGATCGTTATGGCAGTGAGCGGAAAGCCTTACTCCTCCTTCGATCTCCGGAATGGATTTTTTGATGTTTGTCATAAGCCTTCCATACTCATCAGGCATGGCATACCCCACAGTGTCGGGAATATTCAGGGTATTTGCCCCCGCGGAAACAGCCGTTTTAAGCGCCCTGAGCAGGAAGCTCCATTCCGAGCGGGAGGCATCCTCCGGCGAAAACTCAATTTCTTCAAAGCCCTGTGAGCGGGCATAGGAAATATGCTCCGTAATCGACGCGATTACCTCGTCTTCACTTAGCTGCAGTTTGTATTTCATGTGGAGCGGGCTTGTCGCAATAAATATGTGAATCATCTTGTTGGAGCAGGAGGCCAGGGAATCGCGGACGGCATCAATATCCATTTTTTTACACCTGGCCAGCCCGACAACAGTCGCGTTTCCGACTGCCTTGCCGATTCTTTCCACTGCATCGAATTGCACAGGCGAAGACACTGGGAATCCGGCTTCAATACGGTCCACCCCGAGTCTGTCTAGAGCCTCTGCTATCTCGATTTTCTGTTCCACAATCATTGAGGCGCCCGGTGATTGCTCTCCGTCCCTCAATGTCGTGTCGAATATCATAATCTTACGAACCATCACAAGGCCTCCTCATACTTTTTCAGTCTAAATTCAATCGATTCAACCAGGGCCCTCCAAGAGGCCTCGATAATGTTCTGGGAAACCCCAACAGTGCCCCAGCGCAGATGCCCATCGGTACTGTTTATCAGAACCCTGGTAACAGCTTTGGTGCCTGCCTCCTCGTCCAAAATCCGAACCTTGAAGTCCGTAAGGCGGATATTCCGTATCGATGGATAGAAATTTTCAAGGGCCTTGTGCAGGGCCTGATTTATGGCATCCACCGGCCCGGCTCCCTCCGCCACGGTGTGCTCAACTGCCGGGACATTGCCGCTCCCTTTTGCAACAGCCTCGGGAAACGAGACTTTGATAGTAGCCTCAGACCAAATTTCCCCCTTGTCATTTTCCCATGTATGCACCCTAAATCCATGGACTTTGAAGAATTCCCGGCGTTTGCCCGTTAAATCGTCGCTAAGAAGCTCAAACGAGGCATCAGCGCCCTCAAAGTGATAGCCCTGGGATTCCAGCTCTTTAACCTTTGCGACAATGGTCTTGGCATGGGCATCCTCGATTTTCATGCCCAAATCGCTCGCCTTTTGCAGTATATTCGACTTGCCCGCCTGATCGCTAACCGGCACTTTGCGCCTATTCCCAATTAGCTCCGGGTTAAGATGCTCATAGAGCCTGGGGTTCTTACGAACGGCCGAAACATGAATCCCTCCCTTATGCGTGTAGGCCCTATCGCCAACATAGGGAAGATTCTCCTGGTGAGGTTTATTCGACAGCTCCGATACCAGCCAGCTAAGCCGCGTCAAATCCGCAATTTTCTCCGGGGCCAGAGTTTCATATCCCATCTTAAAGCTGAGAGTTGGGATTATGCTGCAGAGGTTGGCATTCCCACAGCGCTCTCCGAGCCCATTGATGGTTCCCTGAACCATCTTTGCTCCCAACTCAACAGCCGCGAGCGTATTCGCCAGAGATAGGTCGCCATCATTATGCGTGTGGATGCCAATTGGCTTATCGATAGCGGCAAAGGCCGCCTTGGAGGCAGCGCGTATTTCCTCGGGGAGCGCGCCGCCATTTGTATCAGCCAAGACAATCCAGTCCGCGCCCGCGGAGGCCGCCGCCTTGATGGTTTGAATGGCATACTCGGGATTAGCCTTAAAGCCATCGAAAAAATGCTCGGCATCGTATACAATCTCATCGCAGCGCGGTTTCAAGAATTCCACCGTGGAATGAATCATCCTCAAATTCTCTTCAAGGGAGGTGCCTAGGGCTTCCTTGACATGCAAATCCCAGGATTTGCCGAAGATTGTGAAAACCGGAGTTTCAACATGCAGAAGTTCAGCTAGAATTTTGTCCTTCTCCGGCCTGGTGTTCTTCAAGCGAGTGGAGGAAAAAGAAGAGAGCTTCGAGTTCTTTAGCCTCACCTTCTTCATCTCTTCAAAATAACGTACATCCTTTGGATTCGATCCGGGCCAGCCTCCTTCGATGTATTCAAAACCCATGTTATCCAATTCTCGGCTGAGTTTAATCTTGTCCTCCACCGAGAAATGCACACCGCTGGTTTGGCTCCCGTCACGAAGTGTCGTATCAAAAAGTACAATTTTACCATTGCCGGACATAAAAACACCTTATCCGCATAGGATAGACCAGAATCCGACAATGAGCAAACAAGATATCAGGAATCTGCGGCAAGCCTCCTGATGCCTCGGCACTTTGGAAACCCGGTGCAGGCCAGAAAGGGGCCCCGCTTGCTTAGGCGAACTATCATCACATTGCCGCACTTCTCACACCTGGCCCCATTAGCCCTGGGGAGGGAAATCGGTTTACCGTCTAGAATCGGAAGCTCCCTTCTGCAGTCCGGATTTGGGCACACCATTGCCGGCCCACGCGCCTTGGACTTGGTTTCCATCGGAGTGCCGCATTCGTCACAGTCCAACTCTATATCCGGTAAAAACATCGGCTGCCCTTCTGCTGTTAGTCTTGCCGTCGTTTTGCACTTCGGATAACCGATGCAGGCATAGAATTTTCCAAAGCGGCTCGACTTTAGCCGCATCAACCGACCGCATTTCGGGCACTTCACCGACTTCTCATCAGTCTCCTCATCGTCGCCATCCTCCCCGGGAAGGGCCAACAGCCCCTTGCACTCGGGATAATTCGAACAGCCCAGAAAGGCTCCGGATTTCGAGTAGCGAATCACAAGCTCCTTCCCGCATACCGGGCATTTCTGCTCACCCTCCCAGATTCTGCCCTTCAGCGGTTCGGCATTTTCAATCGCCTCCTCCACCCTTGCCGCAAAGGGCTTGTAGAAGCTATCCACCAATTCGTGCCAATCCACCTCACCTCCCTCGACAGCATCGAGATTGCTTTCCATCTCGGCAGTGAAGCAGTAATCTAAGATGTTCGGGAATTCTTTGAGGAGTATGTCGTTCACGGCAATGCCCAATTCGTTTGCATGAAAGGCCCTTTTCTCCAGGCGAACATAGCCCCTCTCGCGGATCGTTTGAATAATCGCCGCGTATGTGGAAGGCCGCCCAATACCCTGCTTTTCAAGAGTCTTAACCAGGGATGCCTCGGTGTAGCGATGAGCAGGCTTCGTCCAATTTTGCTCGTTTCTCAAGGCATCCAAAACCAGGGTTTCACCACCCTCCAGGGGAGGCAGGTCCCGGTATTCTTCCTTTGCCTTCCGAGCCTCCGGAGTTAATATCGTGAAACCATCAAAGAGCGTTATCCTGCCCCTGGCCTCAAATTCCCCCCTGGCCGCCGTCAGCTTAATCGTGGTGACAGAGTAACGGGCATCCTTCATCTGACTCGCTGCAGTTCGCCGCCAAATTAACTCGTAGAGTTTAAACTGCTCTTCGCTTAGAAAGGGTTTCATCAGGGCGGGCGTGCGCCTCACCGAGGTGGGCCTGATGGCCTCGTGCGCATCCTGCGCCCTCACACCGCCCTTCGGTTTAGCCCCATATACCGGCGCCGACGCGCGCAAATACTGGGGATGCTTCTGGGCAATCCAATTTCGAATCTCGCTCACTGCATCGTAATCCAGTCGGGGTGAATCGGTTCGCATGTAGGTAATCAATCCCACGGGGCCCTCATCAATTTCAATGCCCTCGTAGAGCCTCTGGGCTATTTGCATAGTTCTGCGTATGCCAAATCGTAATTGGCTCGAGGCTGCCTGCTGCAGGGTGCTTGTAATGAACGGCGCGGCGGGATGAGAGGAAGTTTCCTTGTTTTGCACCTCGGACACCCTGTAATCAGCCTCCCGGAGAGCGCTCTCCACCCGTTTTGCCTCACCCTCCGTCGAAGAAAATCTTCCCCCCAGTCCGAAATTCTCGCCTTCCCACTTTGTAAGCGCCGCCGTAAATGGCTTTGGTTCCCCATTAGCCGCATGCAAATCGGCCTCAATCTTCCAAAACTCCTGGGGTACAAAGTTTTTAATCTCCCTATCTTTTTCCACAATCAGTCTCAGCGCAACCGATTGAACACGTCCGGCCGAAAGCCTTCCGGTAACCTTCTTCCACAAAAAGGGCGATAGACTGAATCCCACAATCCTATCCAGCACCCGCCGCCCCTTCTGGGCATTCACAAGCCTCATATCAATCTCTCGCGGATTACTTAGCGCCTCGGTTATTTCCTTCTTCGTAACGGCCCGGTAGGCAATCCTCATGGCACGCTCGCCGCTCAGCTTGAGAGCCTCCTTCAAATGCCAGGCAATCGCCTCCCCCTCGCGATCCGGATCGGGAGCCAGATAAATCTCATCGGCCTTCTTCACCGCCTTCATCAGCTCAGCCACATTCTTTTTTTTCCCTGGAATAATAGTGTAGTGCGGCTCATAACCATTCTCGAAATCTATACCGAACGCCTTTTTCCCGACACCCCCGGATTCAATATCCCTTATATGCCCCACGGAGGCGTGCACGATATAGTCACGGCCAAGCATTTTCTTGATCGTCTTCGCCTTCGCCGGGCTTTCAACAATAATTAGCCTGCGCTTGGCAGATGTCCTTCCCTTTGAGCCAGCATATTTAGCCGCCTTCTTGACTGACATTCGACTCTCCTTACGCCATTGATTTGGAACAATCATCCGAATATACCGCAATTCCGCCAATAATCAAGCCCATTCATCCTAGTCAAGACAGCTTCGGCCGGCGGCCTCATAAAAAGATCATTCCGCTAAGCCAAACCACAGAGCTGCATTCACCCCAGTCAAGAATAGCCGAAAAATTTGATCTCGCGGCGCCATCCTGACTCAGTCTCAATGCCGAATTTATTTCGGGAACTTTGGCAGCTTCCCATGTCAAGGCGTCGGAAGACTGGCGGGTCATAGCGGCTCGGCGCTAGAATAGAGCCAATGGAAAGAGTGCCGCTCGAATATTTGCTTCCAACGCTAAACCCCCTAAGAATTCGCGGTGACACAAAACAAACTATTTCTTCAATAACCTTCGATTCCAACCAAACCAATCCGGGAGCGCTTTTTTGCGCGCTCAGCGGCGCGCACACGGATGGACACCAGTACATCGACAGCGCCATTGACAGGGGCGCTCATGCAATTATGCACTGCATATCTCCAAATACCTACCGGCCGGGTATTGCCTATATCCAGGTGAACAACACCAGAAGAGCCCTGTCCCTAGTTTCGGCGGCCTTCCATCGACACCCCTCAAAAGAGCTCACAGCAGTCGGAGTAACCGGAACCGATGGCAAGAGCACTACGGTTAGCCTGATAAGTCAGCTCCTGGAGCATATCAATATCCCTGCCGGCATCATATCCACCACTACATTCAAGATTGGCAGTGAGGAAAAAATGAATAACCTTCGTCAATCAACCCCTGAAGCCCCCTACATACACGCCATGCTTCGAAAAATGGTGGATGAAAATCAAAAACACGCCGTAATAGAGGCGACAAGCCACGGTCTCTCCCCCATCAACTGCCGCCTAGCCGATGTAGAATTCGACGCGGCGGTTTTTACGAACCTGAGCAGCGAGCACCTTGAATTTCACGGGAGCCTTGAAAACTACCTAAAAGACAAGACAGAGCTTTTTCGAATGGTGGCAAAATCCGAAAAACCCGGGGCCTTTGGAGTGGTAAACGCGGACGATGAGGCAAGTGAGCATTTTGTCCGAGCCGCCGGTGGAAAGAGAATTCTTCGCTATAGCATCCGAAAGAAAGAAGCCGACATTTTCGCCACAAGGCTCATGGCCAGACCCGGCGGCACAAATTTCCTGCTTCATACGCCAGGGCAAACCACACAATCCGAAATCGGACTTCTTGGCCTGCATAACGTTGAAAACACTCTGGCGGCACTCTGCGCCACCGCCGGATTACAAGACATAAACGTGCACACGCTCGCATCCAAACTCCCCGAACTGCGCGGCCCGAGGGGGAGAATGGAAATCATCAGGGGAAACATGGATTTTCATGTACTGGTGGACTATGCCCACTCTCCCGGAAGCTTCAAGAGAATACTTCCCTTCCTGAAAACTCTCTGTCCAGGCAGGTTAATACTCATTTTTGGATCCGGCGGCGAACGGGACATAGAGAAACGGCCTCGTCAAGGAGCACTTGCGGCTAGGTATGCGGATTTAGTCTTTTTGAGCGATGAAGATCCTCGCGCTGAGCCCTCCGAGAAGATATTGGCGGACATTGCCAGAGGCGCTTCCGCTATGGAGCGGGGTGAGAATCTCTTTCTGATTCCGGATAGAAGACAGGCTATATATCAAGCGATAAAACGGGCTCGCAAAGGCGATTTGGTGGCGGCGCTGGGCAAGGGCCATGAGGGCTCTATCATCTACGCAGACCGCGTTCTTCCCTGGGATGAGGCAGAAGTGTGCAGAGAGACGCTGCGCGGTTTGGGCTTTGAGGCCTGACTCATTCCTGGATATAGCGAATCAGAAAACCCATCGCAATGCCTATGCCGGAGCCAACTAGAATCTGGGGATAGGTATGGCCCAGCAGGGTCTTCAATGCCCTGGGTCTTTCCTCATCTCTAAAAAGATGGGAAAATTCCTTTATCAGCTCGTTGAGAATCTCGGCATGCCTGCCTGCCGCCCTGCGCACACCAGCCGCATCGTAGACGACAATAACGCCAAACACAAGAGCGATGGCGAAGTAGGCGTTTCCAAAACCATGCTCCAAACCTATTGAGGTGCAAAGAGCCGCGACCGTGGCCGAATGCGAAGAGGGCATGCCGCCTGTTTCAGCCATACGTCTCACCGCCCAGCGCCGTTCAGTTAGCAGAACAAGCAGCACTTTCAAAACCTGCACAAGCAGCACTGCTGCAAGGGGCGAAATAATCATGGGATTGCTCAGCAATATCGAACTCCTAAGATACTTGGCTCACTTGCCGCAAGATTTGTAATCTAGCGCTATGAGAAGGTTTTCCTTGCTCACCATCCTTTTCCCCGCATTTTCACTCGTCCTGCCCGCTCAGGCCGACGAAGCAATTATAAGCGAATGGACTGGCGCTATCCATACGTTAAACCTGACTCATTTTACCGATTGGCCGGGGGTGGATGGGAGCATGGCGATAGATGTCTCAGCCATGGGCGATAGGGTCTGGCTGATTTGGCCGCACACGGTGATTAGCCTAAACGCACGCGGAATGCCGGATTCGAAGTCCCTGCTCTCACTTTTTTCGAGTCAGAGCGTAAGCTGGAACGGGGGAAGGTGGACTCCGGAAAACGGAATACTCTCCTCCAGGGCCGATTGGTTGGCATACCTTGAGAGCGGTTTCCGTAGTCTGGATCTGCTAAACGCGGAGGTGCGGAACATCGACTGGAAAGGAGGTTGGGCAGAGCCCCTCTTTGCCGCCCCGAACGGAAATATAGTGGCCCTTATCGACAGAAAGGCGCACTACGTGGATTTCCACGGCCATGAGGGTGTTCTGACGAGACTCCTGGATTTCCATGTTCCCTCGGTGTCGACTGTATCCACCGAGACGGCTAAGCTCGCCTGGTTGGATGCAAAGGGCATTCACCTGGTGTCTATGGATGAAGGGAAGGAGAAAATCATCCCTCTGGAAGCCGGCGCCCTGCCGGCGGAAAGCCCATGGGGCATTTCCTGGTTTGGAGCCAATCTTGTGCTCGCCTACCCCCGCACGATCTACGCGGTGATTTCACCAGGGGAAGAGCCGCCCCGAGTATCCAGGTTCGAGGAGGAGTGGCTGCCAAGGCGATGGTATAGACTTCGCGGGGGGAAAAACACCCTATTGGTTCACACTCCGGAAACCAATAAACTCCGGATATGCAGATTCGAAAAGGAAGCCTCCATCGCTTCACTTCCCATTTTCAAAGACTTTCTCGCAGAACACGCCATCCCTGCCGGCCAACTCCTCGAGGAGGAAGAAAAATTCGAAGCCGCTGTACGGTATTATAATTGGACGCTGCCCCAGGTGCGGGCCTTTCGTTCCAAATACCCTCTTGAGGAGGTGTGGGCGAAGCTTGAGCGCGAACTGGTTGAGCGGCGACTAGTCCTGCTTCAGATGGAGTAATCCGGCGGATCGGTGCGGAGGCCTCCCGGCTTCAACATTGCCAAGCTTGGCGGGGGATGATTCTCGATGCTATGATGCGCCATATGGCCAAAATCGCGCTTCTATACGGCGGACGTTCCGGAGAGCACGAGGTATCCTGCAGCTCGGCAGCGCTGGTGCTTCGAAACCTAAAACCCAATCACGAGCCGCTGCTAATAGGCATAGACCGAAACGGAGGATGGTACTCCCAGAGCGAATTATCACAAATACCGCAATCCCTGGAGGTAAAGGTTGATGTCGCTCGGCGCATATTGGTCAAGCCCGGCAGCGGCCTTACCCTGCCAACCGGGCAAGAGCTGCGCATCGACGCGGCAATACCCCTGCTCCATGGCAAATTCGGGGAAGATGGCAGCATACAGGGTCTCCTGGAAACAGCCAGGCTGCCCTACGTGGGCTCGGGTGTGCTTGCCAGTGCCATTGGAATGTGCAAGGAAACCACTAAGCGCATCTGGAGAGACGCGGATCTGCCCGTAATCCCCTGGCAGACGCTTCACAAAGGCGCCTCTGAAGCGGATATTGACAGGCTCAAGATGACTCTGTTTACGGAATTGGGCTCAAGGCTATTTGTTAAGCCGGCTGCGTCGGGCTCCTCACTGGGTGTTAGTTTGGTTACATATCCCCCGCAACTGAGATCAGCCCTGGAAAAGGCCTGGCAGTACGGAGATAAAATATTGGTGGAAAGGGCAATTCGCGGCCGTGAAATAGAGTGCTCGGTAACAGGCCGCATGCGCCCTAAAGCCTACCCGCCAGGTGAAGTAATCCCGACAAAACAGCACGATTTTTACGATTATGATGCCAAGTACATCGACCCCGACGGCGCGAGGCTCATGGTTCCGGCGGAGTTGGATGCCGTCACGGCGGAGAAGGTGAAGAAAATCGCCATTCTTGCCTTTAGAGCCATCGGGGCAGGGGGCCTGGCTCGGGTGGATTTCTTCCTGGAGGAAGGAAGCTCGGCGCTCTATCTGAATGAAATAAACACCATGCCGGGCCTAACTCCAATAAGTCTGTTCCCGCGCATGCTGGCGAGGGGAGGCGTAGATTTTACAAGCGCACTGGAGAGGCTAGTCAAGGATGCGCTTGACGAGCACGCGCGAAAGGAGAAATTACTCTAGTCTCCTCACCTGAAACTAGAAATTCCAGCCATAGGCAATGGCCAGACGTTCAAATTCCACATACCTCTCACCCGTGGCGTCGAAACGCCTAAACCATCTTGCATATGCTGTTTCCTCCGTGTGGTACAAGCCGTTTCGAAATTGCAGCAGAAAGGTGAGACTGTGATCGCCCTCGAATACCAGATTGACAACCGGACCAAAACGCCAGTTCTGGAAGTTCGAGCCCCAGGCTTCCACCTCGGGCAGGGCGGATTGATTGTCTATCCGGTAATTGGCGTCTATTGGAGCAAGCTCACGAATACTCTTCGATAGCCAAAACCAATGCTCCGCCAGAAAACCGATGAAGTTAACCTGCCAGGGAGGCTGATAGCCAATAACGTAGTTCCCCCGATACTCCCATCCGTTGAAATTCTCGCCCCTGTCAGCTCGCCAGTACCAGGCTTCCAGAGCTCCTGCTCGGGAGTAGTGCATATACCTGGCCTTTACGCTTCCTGAGAATACCACGTGATTCCACTTACCCGGGACAAGCGCCGCTAAATCGAATTGTACGGCGCCGCCAACGAAGTAGAAGCCCGCCCAGCCAAATCTCTTCCCATCAGTAATATCATCCCGATCATTCAGAGCAAGCCCCTCCAAATTCATGAAGCGCAGGGGCCAGCCAAAGCCTCCTGCCGCCCCTCCAGTTAATTTGAAGAAGGCGATGGGAGTGAACTGTATTTCGGTTTCCACATGCAGGGTGACAGGCGACAAAACGGGCTTGACCGTAAAGGTGATATTGTTCCCCTTCATGAGAGGGCCTTCAGCGTCAAGCACGTTTTTTCGGGCCCGAAATCGATAATAAACCTCGAATTCAACGGCGCCCCAGCCATTTCCCAACCTCCGCGCGGCAGGACTTGAATTTGGCCAGCCATAATGTCCACTCTTCCACTCTGCGCTATCCTCGGGATATCTTGGATTATACGAAGGCGGCAAAAAACCGGACGCGCCGGAAGCACTGCCCCTATTGTCATCCAGGTAATAAGCGAAATTGGATCCAAGGTTATGATCGAATTCCCATCCTGGGAGGTCTGCCGAGCAGAAGAGGCAGGCCATAAGTACAGGCGCCATACGCAGGGACAAATAATGCTTTCCACTCATAAGCGATTTTTTATCCTACAGGATCCATTTCAAACTATCCAGTCTCCATCAACTATTTTGGCCAGAGTATTCAGCCAGGGAGGCGGATCAGGTTTTCCGGCATCAAGGATCAAATGGCCCTGGTAATCCAAATCTCTCAAGAATTCCGTTTGGGCCGTAAAACCCCGCTTCAAGTTGGGGAACATGGCTGAGAAAATTCGCCCATCGCGAATTTCAAATTCCAATGGGAAGCCATCGGGAAGGCCATCATAGGCGAAACGCTCTCGAAAATTGGGAGTTTTTCGCCAAACCCAGGCGGCCGATTCGTGTTTCTTCATCAGGGACTCAAAACTCGCCTCGTCCAGAAAGGCTTGGGGATCTATCGTGGTTGGGCCGGAGGCTGCCCCCCCTTGAGCTGCCAGAGCATTTATCACCGTTGAAACTCTTATTTCGGGGGCCAGCCGCGTGAGATTCATCACAGGTGAAGAAAGGGACTGCACACCACGAAGCTCCAACTGACGGGGAGGGCGCATCAGGAGCCGCTCGATTTGCCGCGTATCGGCGCTCACAAGCAGGGTGCCATGATGCATGGCGCGCCCGCCGCTCTGGCGAAACGCGCTGCCGCTCACCTTGAATTCCGCTCCGCCATGTGAAGCAGTCCTAGCCACCAAATCGCAGCGGCTATTGACCTCGAGATTGAGCCCAAGTCCACCCAGCGCTCCTGCAATATTGAGCAGATTCTCCTCCCGCCGTGAATCCGGCGATCCGCTTAGGAATGAGAAGTTAAGATTGCCAGGTCCGTGAACTACGGTTCCGCCGCCGGAAACCCTGCGATATAGACTGACTCCTTCTCGCCGCGCCAAACCGATTCTACACTCGTTCCAGGGATTTTGGAAGCGCCCCAGCACTATGGACGGCTCATTCTGATAAAGAAGAAGCAGACGCTTCCCATCCTCCAGCCCGGACAGTAAGCGCTCCTCCAACGCAAAATTCAAGGGCGGCTTAACGCTTGAGGAGAGATATACCCCCCCAGCCTGAACATCCCCGCGGTGAAGCAGCATGGGCTTAAAGTAAGGAATTCAGCTTCTAAAGGCCGCCGCAGGGCAGCCGGGGATACAGGGCCAGTCTCTGCTCCAGGGGCATGGGGGACCGGCACATTCTCACAGTATTCATCGCATCCACCCGCGTGAAAAGCAGTCTCGCGGGCGGCAAGCGCCCACCCTATCCCTACATACGAGCACTCTGCCTGTCACTGTCATTCGCGCGGACGACATCCCGGCGTATTCGCGATACTTTCTCTATCATTCGAATTCTCTGATTGCCGATATCTGACACATAGACATTGCCATCCAAATCCACGGCCACATCAAAGGGGTTTTTGAATCGCGCTGTGACAGCGCTGCCGTCCCCATACCCCGCTATCCCACTGCCGGCATAGGTGCTTACCACTCCCTCCGGTGTGATTTTTCGAATAAGATTGTTCTTCTGGTCCGCCACATAGACGGTGCCATCCATGTCTACGGCTACGCCGGTGGGCCTGTTGAACTGCGCTTCGGTGGTGCTGCCGTCCATAAATCCCTTCTCCCCATTACCCGCCAAAGTGCTCACCACTCCCTCCGGTGTGATTTTTCGGATGCTGTGATTCCCTCTATCGGCCACATAGACATTGCCATTTGCATCTACGGCTATGCCGATGGGGTCGGAAAATCGAGCCTCGTCACCGGCGCCGTCCTTAAAGCCCTTTTTCCCCCCGGCAAGGGTGATAACCTCTCCTTCCACGGTGATTTTTCGGATACTGTTATTTCCGGTATCGGACACATAGAGATTGCCCGCAATATCCGTAGTCAAGGATAGGGGGGAGTTGAACTCCGCATCAGTAAGCCTGCCATCTTCGTCACCTTTCGTAAACGGATGTTTGCCTGCCAGCAGTTCTATCTCTCCTCCTATATTTATCCCTTTTCCGTTATCTTCTTTTTTTACACTAACGCTCCCTCTTTGTCCGTATTCGAGTTCCACTTTCCCCCCCGGGATAACTCTCCAGATGCGATTATCCTGAATAGCCACCAAATAGAGATTGCCATCAACACCCACGACCACGTCGACAGGGTTGACAAACACGTACATAGCGGATCCTTTATCCGGAAAGTAAAGACTTACACTCATACTTCCACCCACATAGGCGGTAGATGTAGGCTCGAAATGCGGGATTCGAGAACGGATGCTCACCTCTCCATTCGGCTCAATCTCCCGAATGGCCCTGTTTGTGGTATCCGCCACATAGACATTGCCGAAGGGATCCACGCCTATGCCGGCGGGATAATGAAACCGCGCTGCCTCGCCAGGGCCGTTTCTTAAGCCTCTTTTACCCTCCCCGGCAAGTGTGCTCACTATCACATCCTCTTCTGGGGTTTCGGGTATGCCCTTTGCATTGCTGCTGCCGCTAATCCCGAGAAGCCTGAAAGCATCCAAAGTAGCGCAGGAAGCAAGAATCACCGAAGCCGCAAGAGCGATTATTCCAACATGTCTCAATTTCTTCATTTGAACCTCCTATGTCGGGTGCAAGACCACGGTTTTTCGCCTAAAATACTCACAAATAGAGATTTAATGATAAATAGCCAGAGAAGTCAATACCTCTAAATTGGAAGCTTCCTCCCTATGCGCCACCGTCTTTGCTATTTGAGCGGATATTTAACATCCAATCTCCGCTTGAAGGCTGCCGCGGGGGAAAACTGACGCTGCCTTAGCGGAAAACCGAAACAAGCATTTAAGAAAGAGACTGGGGAGCTCTTTTATTGGAGTGCGGAAATCTCGTAAACGGGCTTTGTGACAGGCCAGGAAAATGGCCGAATAACTATCCGCATATTAAGCGCCTTAGCGGAATTGGCCTGTTATGAAATGTATGAAAACTTTTGTCTGTAAGAGCATTGCCGATATGCCAGTAAGCGAGAGGCCCAGGGAGAGACTTGCGGCGCGGGGTGTCGATGTTCTTTCCGATGTCGAGCTTCTCGCCCTAATGCTGGGCTCAGGTTCCGGCAAAAAAAACGTAAACCAGCTGGCGGCGGATCTTCTCAGCGTGATTGAGAGCGCAGGAGACGATATCAAGCCTGCCGATCTCGTTGAGGTTAAGGGAATCGGTTCTGCCCGGGCGGCGATGATTGCGGCCTCCCTGGAATTTGCCCGGCGAAGGCTGCGGCCCGCTCGGAGGAGGATTAACCAGCCAAGTGACGTGATCCCCCTCCTTACTCATTGGGCCGATAGACCCCAGGAGCATTTCCTTGTGCTCAGTTTGAATGGCGCACACGAGGTGATTCGAATCAGGGTGATTAGCCAGGGCATCTTGAATCGCACCGTGGTGCATCCCAGAGAGGTTTTTGTAGACCCCTTGCGCGATAGAGCAGCGGCGATTGTTTGTGCTCATAACCACCCCTCCGGTAACAGGGATCCGAGTTCGGAGGATAGGAAATTGACCAAGCGGCTCCGACAATCCGGGGACTTGCTTGGGATTCCACTGCTCGATCACATTATTTTCACTGAGGAAGGTTATTTCAGTTTCCTTGAAAGCGGCATCATATAGCTAACCCTATCGCGGGCCAGTTTGGGGGTAGTATAACTTTCGACATCCGGGATAGGCGGAATTGGCTCATCACCCAAACCCGTGCTTCCAAAAAAAGGGTCAAGCCAAGGTGAGATAAGCCGTCATCCCAGCCCAATTAAAATGAGCTGGGGGTTTTTCTTGCCTCATACCATCTATCTCCCGAAAAGCAACAATTTGACAATCTAACGGTTCCATAGTAGAATACAGCCACAAAAATTGAGGAGGCCTGACGGTTAGCAGCACCGCAGATGGCGCCCATTGCTCAAGCGGCTAAACCTAGCGGTGTCAAGGTATGGAGCTTTTTTTGCGTGCCTTGCAAACGAGGCGCCTTGCGATTTCAGACGGACGAAAGTAAGCTTTGCCAGTTCCGTGACTGTCAGCTGAAGGGAGAATGCTGTTCCGGATCCGGCGGCAGTTGCAGGCCATAGCGCAGATAGAGAATCTCCTTCGCTTCTTTTCTATCATATTTTTTTCCTGGCCCGTTCGCGGGCTGGGGTTTTTTCATGTTGGGTTTGATTATCTCCGGAAATCCAACAACGAGAGGCAATATTTATGTGGTAGATGGTAACCGCCAATGTGTCCGATCTATTACGCCAGAGGGAGAGAGAGACGCCTTAACCTTAACCGATGAAAAAACGGAGGTGCGATGTTATGAGCCTTATGGTATTGCTGTGGACTTAGGTGATAGGACTCTGTATGTGGCGGATAGCTGGGGCCATCGTATCTGGAAGGTTAGTGCGGCATGAACGAGGATCAGAATCAAAACGTTATGATAGGGAGGGTCGCTGGACCATTCGCTGGACCAGAGATAAACGATTTTCTGATATGCGCTAAGCAATTGTATAAGCTATCAACAGAAAGAGAGGGAGCTAAAGATTTTACCTGTAACGCGTGGGTTGGTATCAACCCGTCAAATGGTAAGAGATATTATACGGACGGAGTGGTGCTAATGATTGAGCCTGGCGCTCTTGATGGTACGGATGTTTGGGACTTTAAGCTCGTTACGCGGCGCAAAGTAAGTTGGTCAGAGCTAGTGAAAGCGTGGCACTATGCAACCGAGCTTGGGAAACAACTCCAACTCCGTGTCCGTGATGGCAGTTGGAACTTTGGTACTTCAAATTTGGACAGGGCTACTGAGGTGAGGGTTCCGGATGCGGTCTATGGTATTTTAGCGGACTTTGAGCGTGTGAAAATGGGTGCTGTAGAGGTTGCGTTTAGCGCTAAGGGGATAGAAGTTATTAAATTTGGTGCCCGTTGTGAGTCTGGGTGGTCTTCGCTCGTTTGGGATATACCTAATGAGAGTGAAATTTCCGTAGAGCGAAAGATAAGGATTGATGGCGGGCTTCTGTATGCTTTACAGCCTAAGAGTATTCTCTTTGATGACAACTTTTTTTCGGTTTGTAAATTTTGTGATTGTTTTCCATTTCCCGTGGACGTTACGGTTATACCCCTGGGGGATCCGTGGGAGCTGATGGATGAAGCGGTCAGAAGTAAAGATATGGAGGAAGTAAATGACTATACCGTTCGTTAAGTGGCCTGGTGAGAAGTGTGCGGCTCTTTCTGCTTTGATGCGCCGAATGCCTGACCAGGTGGATACGTATTGGGAGCCGTTTGTTGGCGGCGGCTCTTTGTTTTTTGCTATTGCCGATCGCATTCGGCAGGCTCATCTATCGGATGTAAACGAGGAGCTGATTATTGCCTATCAGGTGGTGAGGGACAAGGTTGATGCGCTAATCGATGCGCTTAAGGGGCATGAGAAGCGGCATCATGACAAGATAGGTTATTATTTAGAGGTGCGTGAGTCGGAGCCGGAGGATGAGGTGCAAATAGCGGCTCGTCTTATCTATCTTAACAAGACCAGTCGTAATGGTATTTATCGGCTTGACGCGCAGGGGAAGTTCAATGTGCCCGAAGGGGCCTCTACTGCTGTAAATAATTTTTACATATGTGATGCGGAAGGGTAACCTCCCTCCGCTCTGTTATATTTTACGGACGGGATTTGCACTCGTTTTCCGCCGACGCCAGTTTATCCGGTACTATGGCTTCACTGGGCGGCAGCTGCAAAAGAGTTCCGTCCGCCATTTGGGGAGGTTTCGAGATTACGAAGAAAAAAAGATCAAGGTTTACAATGCGGCGTCTGCGGGGCGCGTTCTGGGAGTGAAGGCCAATACGATGACGGTGTACGCAACACGGCATGGGATAGGCACTCAGCCGGGCGGTCCTGACTCGGCCTGGATTTTTGCGCTGGAGGACCTTACGGGCACTCTGGAGATTAAGGATGGCGACGTTAACCACGACGCGGCGGATTTTCTGTATGCTAGTATGCTCCTGCCCTTGGATAGAGATTTGAGCGGTTCACAATGTCCGATGCTTTGGGAGTCGATTATCATGAGCACATGGTGTGAGTGCGCGATAGTCGAGGGCGCACTATTGTTGATTATGATGTTGCCAGAGCCGCACAATTTTGGGCCCCCCCTTTGTTGACGGGCGAGATTAGATCGAACCAGAGGGACGGGAATTGTGGAGGTTCCGCTAAGGCAGTTTAAGGGAGAGCAGAGAGGAGGAAGAAGAAGACGAAATGGAGCTTTCCATATAGTCACCGGGAGGCAAAAAAGATGGTAAACTGCTTAGCGCATAAATTAGAGGTACTTGATAACCGGAGACGTTTCCGGTATCACGATGAAGAATCTGGAGTACGAGAGTCAACTTTAGATGAGTTAGGGCGGATGTACGAACACTATCGGGGTTTTTCGCCAGGGTTTGTTACGGATGTTAAGTTTAAGCGAAAAATTTACTTCGAAAAATACGATGAGCCTGGCCATACAACGGACGAGCGCGTAATTGATGATACTGAGATAGTAGAAGACTATATTCCGACTTATCTTTTTTTCGAGAAGTACGGCGGGCCAAGTAAAAAGTCTATGCCAGAAATTCTGGAAAAGCTTAAGGAGAGTCAAGCCAAAGGGTCCCAACTAGAAGACACCGAAGAAGGCGTACGTTTTGAAACCGAAGAATTTGGGACAATAGAAATTAACTCGGAAGACCTATGCGCCCTGTTTGAAGAAGAAAATGCTTATGAAGAGGACTCAATAATTGGCGCATCAGTGATTCACGAGAACTTTTATTTCACGTTTGCTTCTCCTCTTTATCCGCATCTTGAGTATCCTAATAACTGCGTTTGGGCGGTCTTAGAGCCTGGAGAAATAGTCGATTTGCTCAAGTCTGATGCCTACGAAAAGATAAAGCCTGTGGAGGTTTAAATGGAAGACCTATCCGATACTATGCCGCATTCGGACTTGGTTATATCACATTCTGCAGAAATAGCTGAACAGATAGTGGGGAACGAGGTCAAGGCGAGAGCAAAAGAAATTTTGGGGGATGGCGACCTTAACCACGCGGCGGATTTTCTGTACGCCAGTATGCTCCTGCCCTTGGTTAGATTTGAGCGGTTCACAATGCCCGATGCTTTGGGAGTCGATTATCATGAGCACATGGTGTGAGTGCGCGATAGTCGAGGGCGCACTATTGTTGATTATGATGCGGCCAGAGCCGCGCAATTTGGGGCCTCCCCTTTGTTGGCGGGCGAGATTAAATCGAACCGGGGGGGAGGATTGTGGAGGTTCCGCTAAGGCAGCTGAAAGGTAAGACAAACGGCCAAGGAGAGATCATGGTTGATCCCTTTCGCTATCTCCCGAAAAACAACAACTTGACAGCGTCACCATTCCAAGCTATACTTTTAGGCCTTGCTTTTTATAGGGAAATAAGAGATGGAAACTAAGACGAATGCTGAGCATAGCGAAATTGGGGCTAAGGATGCCGAGATTCAGCGCTTGAAGACCGAGTTGGCTGTGCGGCATAGTAAGTTTGATACAATGGAGCGTGCTTACCGCGCCAAGTCCTCTGACGTGAGTTCCTTAATGAGGCTAGTTGACCACCTCCAAGAGGCGCTGGATGCTTCCTATCGGTCGTATCGGGACACCCTGCGTGTAATTCTGCAAGACTATCAGACTGGCGATCCGCGGGTTCTCAAGGAGCGAATGGCTCTTGCGAGCCGTCTGCTTGAGGACGCGGCAGACCCGCGTACGCTTACGATTCGCTCTCTTGCGAAGCGTTTTGCTTCGCAAGAGAGCTAGTAGATGTTGCTCAGCTCTTTAGGTTTTGCTATTTCTCGGAAAATACATTTTGACAGCGTCGCTGAGGATGAAAGGTTATGCTCAGTAGCTCTACTAACCCCTGGCATCGCAGGCTGTATCCGGAGGACATGTTCAGGCGGCATCTTGTTGATGCGCCCCGATCCTTGGGTAATCGTAAGGCCTCACAACGTACTAGCGTGGCGGAGTTGCTCGTTACAACTTACTGATCCAGCCGATAGGTAGCGGCTGCTGGACATGCAAAAACCTTGCGGTGCGTGACTGGAACGCAGGTGGAAACGTATACGGAAGCGGGGCGCGGCGAGGAAGAGACAGAAGGAGCGCCGCAGTAAGGAGGCGGCGATTTTCCAAAGCTAGGGCGCAAATGACTATGGACCAGCCTTTCTTTGGCGCTCTGTCGCTCCGGTTTGAATTGGTGGAGGCCCCCCTGAGGTTGTCACTATGGCAACTGACGGGAGGTTCCTAAAATTTGCTCCTAGGTTTGTGAGGAGGGGTAAATCCCCCGTCTGTTCTGTTATATTTTACGGATGGGATTTGTACACGCTTTCCGCCGACGCCAGTTTATCCGGTACTATGGCTTCACTGGGCGGTGGGGGCGTGTGAATTCCGTCCGCCATTTGGGGAGGTTTTGAGGTTGTGAAGAAGAGAAAGAGAGTCAAGGTTTACAATGCGGCGTCTGCGGGGCGCGTTCTGGGAGTGAAGGCTAATACGATGACGGTGTACGCAACACGGCATGGGATAGGTACTCAACCTGGCGGGCCTGGTTCGGCCTGGATTTTTGCGCTGGAGGACCTTACGGGCCCTCTGGAGATTGCGGTATGACAATCCAAAAAGGATGGTGGATAAAAGCATCCAGAGGGCCGAGGATAGGGAGGAATTAGAGCTTGACCCTGATTTGCCTCCCGATCTTATGGGTGTTTAGCGTTATGTCTTTTAGGAGAGGTGAGAAAACATAGTATGATTGTATGTGAGTATATGGGGGAGGCTTTTCGAATGGTGCCTCTAGAGGAGTTGCATGAATTTAATTTAGCGTTTCTGCTTAACTCATATATTAGGGCATTGGCTGTCGATGAGCCCGACCCTCATGATTTTTTGATGGCCGCCGAGACTAAGCTTAATACTAGCGCGTTGAATTTTGGCTGGAGATATCAGGGGGCATCTGTATGCATTGTCGAGAAAGACGGGGATGAGGAAGGGGTTACGCTGGACGTCTGCGGAGGGGAAACCGAGCTTCTGTACTTATTCAAGGTGTTTGCCCTGATTGATGATTATTCCTTGTACTGGAAGGATGGCGATGTTAGCCACGCGGCGGATTTTTTGTATGCCAGTGTGCTCCGGCCCTTGGTTAGATTTGAGCGGTTCACGATGTCCGATGCCTTAGGAGTTGATTATCATGAGTACATGGGGGTGCGCGATAGTCGAGGGAGGACTATTGTTGATTATGATGTTGCCAGAGCCGCGCAATTTGGGGCCTCCCCTTTGTTGGCGGGCGAGATTAGATCGAATCGGGGGCGGGAGATTGTGGAGGTTCCGCTAAGGCAGTTTAAGGAAGAGCAGAGAGAGGGCAGGGGTGATCCTATCTGCTATTTCCCGAAAAGTAACAATTTGACAATATAACGGCGCCATAATAGTAGAATACAGCCACAAAAATTGAGGAAGCTTAACGGTTAACAGCACCGCGGATGACTCCCATTGCTCAAGCGGCTAAACCTAGCTGGCAGGTGAGAAGGCTGCCTACAAAAGGGATTGACAGCAGCGGGCGCCTATAGCAATAGGACTTTGTCTGCATCATATAGCTAATCCCATCGCGGGTCAGTTTGGGGCTAGTCGTAGTTTTCGGCATCCGGGATAGGCAGTATTGGCTCATCACTCAAGCCCGTGCTTACAAAAGAAAGTCAGGCCAAGGTGAGATAAGACGATATTGCACAAATATTGATTCTACTTTATCTTTTTTAGTTACTGGAGGCGACGATGAAAGCTGTTCCCTACATATCATTCAATGGAAATTGCGAAGAAGCGATTTCGTTCTATCAAAAGGTTCTTGGAGGTGATATCCAAATCATGAGATTTCGAGAGCTCCCCAAAGATGAAGGAATGCCAGTCAGTGAGAAATGGAAGGACAAGGTGATGCATAGCGCCCTTACCTTTGAGGGTGGACATTGCATTTATTTCTCGGATACCCCGGAAAACGATAACCTAGTAGTGGGAACTAATTCCACCATTCACCTGAATGCTGACTCTGAAAAGGCGGTATATGAGATAGTTGAAGGATTGTCCAAAGGCGGGAAAATCACTGTGCCGGCAGACAAAATGTTTTGGGGATCCGTTTATGGGAATTTGACAGACAAATTTGGCCTTAATTGGGGAATAGAATACGTAATCAGCGAGTAGATTTAGCGGAGACACAGCAATCCTTACTGACTGGGCATGAGCCTTTTTACAAGCGCAGGCTGCATAGCGCCTTTGCGAAACCGGGGGATTAGAAAGAGGACGCGGAAAATGAGCCGGGACTGCCCGCTTCTAAAGGCTGCATCACTCTCTCAAAGAGGAAGCCTCATCGCCAAACATCGTTCACAGACGCAAAAGCGCTCTGCTCTAACTTGCGCATCGGTAGATTCTAAGCTCTTGGAAACATTCCGGAGTTGCCAAGTAGGGCAATTTCAGAGCGGCATCCTGGTTCGGAAAGACTCATCTTGGTTTTAATATGCATCCGGCAACGAAATCTCCGATGCTAACGGTGTAGGCGCTTCTCCCGATTCCGTGCGGCACAGTTTGAGCGGATTTCTCTTTTTCATATGCACATTATCCCCTATAGAAGATGAACTGTGGTGTTTATCGGTATCGAGTCGATACTGATAAGAGGCTTTCATGGCGAGTATTGAAGATCAAAGAATTTTGATCGTTGATGATGATGTTACGGCCCTTACGCTGTACGAGACAATACTGAGATCCGCCGGTTACAGCAATATTATCATCTGCAACGATGGCGCCGAGGCGGAATTCCGACTCCAAGATAATGATGTTTCCTTAGTGCTGCTCGACATAAATCTGCCTGGCTTGAGCGGGATTGAAATTTTGGAGCGGGTTACCGAAACCAGCGCGAATCTTCCTGTTGTGATGATAACAGGCGATGAAGATCTTCAAACTGTGATTACCTGCATGAAGAGGGGCGCCTATGACTATATCACTAAGCCGCCGGCAAGAGCGCGGCTTGTTACGGCCGTGAAAAAGGCGCTTGAGTGGCGTGAACTAAATGGTGAGCTGTGGGCGATGGGAAGGCGGGTTCTGGATAGGGCGGCGCTTGAAAACCCGGAAGCTTTTTCGAAACTTATAACCAACTCCGACTCAATGCTGGCAATCTTCCAGTATGTCGAAGCTGTTGCCGGAACCAATAGGCCTGTTTTGATTATGGGTGAAAGCGGCACCGGGAAGGAGCTTCTGGCGCGGGCGATCCATGAGTCAAGCGGCAGACAGGGGGCGATGATTACAGTCAATGCGGCAGGTTTGGATGACGCGCTTTTTTCGGATACGCTTTTTGGGCATAAGAAGGGGGCTTTTACGGACGCCCATACCGACCGGACAGGTTTGGTGGAACGGGCGGCCGGGGGGACTCTTTTTTTGGACGAGATTGGCGATTTGGCGCCGGCTTCCCAGGTGAAGTTACTGCGGCTTTTACAGGAAAGGGAATACTATCAATTGGGATCCGATGTGGCCCGCAGTACGGATGCGCGGATAGTGGCGGCAACCTGTGTGGATTTGGGGAAGCGGATTGAGGATGGACGTTTTCGGCGAGATTTGTTTTTTCGACTGATGGCCCATCAGGTAACCTTACCGCCGCTCCGTGACAGGCGTGAGGATCTTATGCCTCTCACACAGACCCTTCTTTTGGAGGCGGCGCGGGAACTGGGGCGGGGAGTTCCCCGGATTCCGGGGGAGTTGAATTCTCTTCTGACATTATATGATTTTCCGGGGAATGTGCGTGAGCTGCATTCGCTGGTTTTCGATGCCCTTAGCAGGACTGGCGGCAATGTTCTGAATCTTGCAACTTTTAGGAAACTTGTTCATGGAAGTGATGCCCCGGATGCTTCCGATTCCGAGCTTGAGCTCGGCTATGATAGTCTGGTGGAGTTTTTTGGCCATTTCCCCAAGATGAAGGAAATTACAAATATTGTTATCACCGCGGCTCTTGAGAAGGTAGGCGGCAATCAGAGTCTGGCCTCACGCATGCTGGGTGTGAATCAGTCCACCTTGAGCCGCCGGATTGCCAAGGATGGAATTTCATCCGGAGAAAAATTGCCGGGCGGCGGGAAGAAGGATTAGCGGGCACATGACCTGAAAGAAACTGGCCCTTCCGTCTAAACCGAAGTGGACTTAAGTTAGGCGTTATCTTTAGGTTTGAAGATGCGGATATAACTATTCGGAGCCGGTTTGAAGGATCAGAACTCCGCAAAGGAATGTGAGGATGAGATACTGCTCTCTCTCTAGAGCGCTAAACTGCCATATGAGGGAGAAATCCCACTGTTGGCGGCATGAGACCGGCTGGATTGAGGAAGTATTGGCCTTGCTGATATAATTCTTCCAATTGTTGTTGAAAAGGAGTTTATTGTGCTTAAAAGGATGGCCTCTGTCGTGGTGATAATTGGACTTATGGGCTTGCTCTTGGCATCCTGCAGAGGTGAATTAGAGGAAAAGAATGAGATTACGGTAGCGTCAAAATTCGATACGGAGGGCGCTCTGCTGGGGAATATGATATTGCTGGTTCTGGAGAATGGAGGATTCGAGGTGGTGGATAGAACTGAGTTGGGGCCCACCGATGTGGTTCGAAAAGCGCTCGAGACCGGAGAAGTAGATGTTTATCCTGAGTATACGGGCAACGGGAATTGGTTTTTTGCGGACAATGATTTTGGCCGCGACTGGTATGATAGGGAAAAGGCCCTGGCGGCGGTTAGACAGCTGGATTCCAAAAACTTCGATATCGAATGGCTGGAACCGGCACGGGCGAACAATACCTGGGCGATTGCTATTAGACGCGATTTATCGGAAGAAGAGGGACTAATTACCCTGAGCGACTTTGCGAACTATGTTAACAGCGGAGGAACCGTGAAACTTGCGGGCTCGGAAGAGTTTGTGAGTAGGCCGGACGCCTTGGCGGCTTTTCAGAGTGAGTATGGATTCAAGCTGACTGAGAATCAGCTGCTGGTGGTTTCCGGGGGTAATACGGCGCTGACAGAAAAGGCGGCGGCGCAGGGAACCGACGGGGTAAACGCGACCATGGCATATGGAACGGACGGGCCCCTATCGGCGCTGAACCTGATAGCGTTGGAGGATAATCTGGGGGCGCAGTTGGTTTATGAGCCAGCACCTCGTATTCGCGGGGAAGTGCTTCGGGCGAACCCGGAATTAGCCGACTTATTGAATCCGGTTTTTTTGCGGCTTGATTCGTTGACTCTTCAATTTCTAAATGCCCAAATTGCCGTTCACGGTATTGCGGCGCGAGAGGTGGCGGAAAACTGGCTAAGGGAAGAGAATTTCATTGACTGAAATCGATCGTGAGAGGATTGATGTGATACCGCTGGCAGCGATGCTGCTGGCCTCTGTTTCATTCTTTGCTCCCTTCGCCGCTCTAAAAGAAAATCGAGTTGTCGAAGGTGAGATGGTTCGGGGATTCGAGCTTGTGAACGGTGGACTTGGCATTGTTTTCCTGCTGCTGGGATTATTGACGCTGACGGGGACTCTCTTTCTTAGGAATGAAAGAATTCGCAATCTGCTCTACAGCTTTGTGGGCGTGGCCTTCCTGTGGCTGACTGCGGCCCTGCTTGTCCGCGCCGGAGTATTGCTGGGGAATGTTGGGGCGGCTCCCAGGGTTAGCCCTGCGATTGGTTTTTGGAGCTTACCGGGGGCCTCCTATGTGCTTATCAACCACTCAAGGAAGCTGGGTTCCAGGTGGCGCGCCTTGGTATTGACAATAAGCGCTCTTGCTCCCGTGTGTTTGATTTTTTCCGGCGGCAGAGGGGCGGCGATTTCAGTTTTCCAAGAATGGCTGGAAAGGCAGGACAGATTTCTTGATGAGCTAATTGTTCATGTCAGACTCTTCTTTTTCGCGATTCTAGGAGCAACTGCTATTGGTCTTCCCCTGGGCATAGCCGCATCGAAAAACAAGATCATCGAGAAGCCGATAGCTGCCTTTGTGGATGTGGTTCAGACGATTCCTTCAATGGCTCTTTTTGGTCTGCTGATGGCGCCGCTCGCCTTTCTGTCACACACCTTTCCTTTTCTGCGCTCCATGGGTTTGCGCGGCATCGGAGCGGCGCCGGCCCTAATTGGGTTAACCCTATATGCCCTGCTTCCAATCGCGAGGAACGCGATTACCGGCCTAGACTCCGTGCCGCTCTCGGCCTTGGAAGCCGGGCGGGGGATGGGAATGTCGCGCCGACAGCTGTTTTGGCGGATTAAGTGGCCGCTTGCGCTGCCCTATGTGCTCAATGGAATGAAGACAGCTTCCGTGCAAACAGTGGGGAATGCCGCCGTGGCCGCACTCATTGGCGCTGGGGGTCTGGGGATTATTATTTTTCAGGGATTGGGACAGGCCGCACCCGATTTGGTTCTTTTGGGTGTTCTTCCACTAACTCTCATGGCGGTTTTAGTGAACAGAGGCTGGGATTTTGTTATCCGGCGAGCGGTTTCGCCAGGACTTCTAAACAGGGGGGCTGTAACATGACTTTGGAATGGCAAAATGCAAGCAAGGTTTACGGGAAGAAAAGAGCTGTTGACGATTTCTGCCTTGAGGTTCCCAGAGGGGAGCTGCTTGTCCTAGTGGGACCCTCCGGCTGCGGTAAGACCACCAGTCTCCGCATGATCAACAGGCTTGTCGAGCCGAGTGCGGGGAAGATTCTTGTTGACGGCAGAGACGTTTCGAAAATTCCGGTGACTGAGCTCCGCCGTCATATTGGATATGTGATTCAGGAGGTGGGACTTTTTCCGCATATGAACGTTGCTGAAAATGTGGGAGCTGTGCCGCGCCTGCTCAAATGGGATAGAGATAGAATTCGGGTTAGAGTTCGAGAATTGCTGGATTTGGTTGGGCTGCCGGCAGATGACTACTCTGGGGCTTGGCCGGCGCATCTCTCCGGAGGAGAGGCGCAGCGCGTAGGGGTGGCGCGGGCTCTTGCGGCGGATCCGCCTATCTTACTTATGGATGAGCCCTTCGGAGCGGTTGATCCGCTGACGCGCGAGGTGCTGCAGAAAGAATTCCTTCGGATCCGATCGACACTGAAAAAAACAGTGGTGTTTGTCACTCACGATTTGGATGAGGCCATTCGACTGGGTGATTGTATCGCCGTGATGAACGAGGGCCGCCTGGTTGCCGCCGCCGCGCCCGGGGAATTGTTATTGAATGCCAATCCTTTTATTCGTGATTTCACAGGCGAGGACAGGGCTTTGCGCCGCCTGGCTCGGCTCAGTGTCGGGGACTCTATTGGCCAGGCTACTCCGATTGCGCCTGGGGGCTTTGACGGCGATTCTGAGGCGCCGAATAAGTCAATTCGAACTGACGCCTCCCTTAGAGAGGCGCTGTCCCTGATGCTAGAGGCGGGTGAATCTTCGCTGAATGCAGTGTCGCCAAGCGGCCGGCATATGGGAAGGCTAACGATGGAAGATCTTTTGGAAAACGCCGCCGGAATTGGTGTCTCATGAAACGCTGGATTGGATTGATCCTTTATCTTGTGGTTTTGGCGGCTCTTTTTGTGCCGAGCATTCTTGAGCCTGTGCTGCGATTTCTTTTCCCCGGAGCTAATGAGTGGGTCTTCCCAAGGGAATCCATAGCCAAACTAACAGCCGAGCACCTCCTTCTCTCCCTGCTTGCGGGGGCCATGGCCGCCTTTATCGGGATGAGCCTCGGCATCGCTGCCACCAGGCGGGTCGGAAAACCGTTTTTGCCGCTGATTCGGGATGTTTCCTCTCTGGCCCAAACAATGCCTCCGGCGGCGGTATTGGCATTGGCCATCCCCTTTCTTGGGTTTGGTTTTAAGCCGGTGCTCCTGGCGCTTGTCTGTTACAGCACCCTGCCCGTCCTGAACAATACGCTAACCGCGATTGAAAACCTGCCCAGGCCGGTGCTGGAAGCCGCTCGCGGGATGGGCATGAGCCGCCTCCAGGTATTGCTGCGGATTGAATTGCCTCTTGCCCTACCCGTTATCGGTACGGGGATTCGCATCTGCGTAGTAATCAATGTGGGAACCGCTACAATTGGCGCTATCGCAGGGGCCGGTGGGCTTGGCTCACTGATTGTCGCCGGCCTGACACGCAACAATCCGGCATGGGTGTTCCAGGGAGCAATCGCATCCGCGCTTTTGGCGCTAATACTAAATTCTCTGCTTCTGGCAACTGAGCGCAGACTTCAACCGGCAATTCTTCGTGACCCTGCCGGACGAGCTGTAGGAGCCTAACCCTGTCTTCTCCCTGATTTGCCGGCAATTCAGGGGCAAAAGATATGTGCATCTACTTATCCGGATTTGACCCTAACCGGAGACGATTGCTCTTAAGCACCTCGGGGTTTACTACCGACAGCGGCAATTTCCCATCGCGCATAGCACGCACATCGGCCACAATCTGCCGGCGCATGTTCCAGAGCGCCTCCTCACTGTACCATCCCATATGCGGCGTAATTATTACATTTGGAACCGAGAACAGGGGGTGATCCCTCAGAAGCGGCTCAGGGCTGGTTACATCCAGTCCGGCTCCTGAAAGCTGCCCATGCAGGAGGGCCTTGTACAGGGCTTCGGTGTCCACAATGTTTCCCCGTGAAACATTTACAAGAATCGCCCCGCGCTTCATTTTGCCAATTAGGGCAGAGTTGAAGAGTCCTATTGTATTCGGGGTCGCCGGAATGTGGATACTGACAATATCGGAAGCCCTAAGCGTCTCATCGAAGCCTGCAGGCGTCCCTCCGGCCTTTTTTATGAGGTTTTCGCCAGCACTCGGATCGTTCACCAGAACCCTCAAAACCAATGGAGAAAAAAGTTTGCACGCAAGGGCGCCTGTTTTCCCGAAACCAATTATCCCGACGGTTCTTGAACCAAGTGTCCAACATGGCATGATTCTTTCGCAGCTCCATCCCCGGATACTGCCTTCGCGTGCCACAGTTTGCTGAATGGGCAGCTTTAGCGCCAGCGAGAGCGCAAGCGCAAGCGCCTGTTCTGCAACTTCATTGCTCCAAAACCCAGGCTCGTTAGCGCAGACAATTCCAGCCTCCGTGGCGGCTTCTATATCAAGATTATCGTATCCATCGCCGTGCCTTAGTATCAGTCTGCATCTCGATAGCCCTGCCATCACTTCCCTGCTAATCCGCGCCTGGTCCACCACCAGCGCGTCGGCATCCCGCGCTGCCGCTACTAGTTCCGCGGCCCCCGCATTTCTCAACTGGTTGGTTCGGTAGACAATGTTTGCCGTCTCATATTCCCGGCGCTCCCATTCCAAATTCGGCTCAACATAGTCCGTGGTAACGCATACAAAGGCTTGATTTCCAGCATTACAATCCATGGCTTTCCTTCAATCTCGCAATTTCGAACAGGTTTTGAGGAATCGGATTGAATATCCCGGATTCGGTGATTATTTCCTTCGAAATCCAATCCAAATCGCCCTTCCCGGAATATCCGTTTGCCACCAGAAAATCCGCAAAGGCTATGTAGTTTAACTGCCATTTCTTCCGCGCAACCTCGTTCAAATCTGACTTCTCGGCCCGAAACAGAATGCTGAGGCTGCCGGTGTTTGAAATTGTTCCTATCAAGGATTTAACATTGGGCACTCCAATATCGTAGTGATGCAGCCGTTCACCCTCTGAAATTGCCGGGACTATCCCGATATGCAGAATCAGGTCCGATACGCAGCTCTTAAATAGGTATCCGCCGACCAACTGCAGTTTTACCGGATTGCTGATTGCGTGAATAAATTTTGTAATCTCTGCCGGCGTGGGGCGCGAACCATTTAACATAATGGGTAGACTAGAGCCCATAACAGCAATCTTAAATCATATGTTTTCATGAAGATACACACCCGGGCCCCCGTCCGGCTGCACGCAGCCCTTTAATCTCGGGAGGAGCAATATTCCGTAAGGACATGGATGCCATTCGCCAGCCGTGAGAAAGGGCTGCACTCGCAAGCCCCCTTTGATCGGGAAATCACGCTCTCTCAGCACTGAGTGAAAACCTGCAGAATGGGAGCTGCAGCTGGAGGCTATCTGTGATGGCGGCATTCGATTGACTGCATCCTACTCTTTCGACTAGAATATTTATCTCCCCTATCTCGTTATGGGCCATGGGCCCAAACGTGCTCGGGCCTATAGCTCAGTTGGTTAGAGCATTCGACTCATAATCGAACGGTCCTAGGTTCAAGTCCTAGTGGGCCCATTTTAAGCTCCTCGTTTGAGGGGTTTTTCTTTTATCTAAGCTGTTGCCGGGAAAGAGATTAGCTGGCGGGGTCGAAAACTGCCTGCCGTAAGTAAATGTGGTATGGCGCCTTTATTGACGCCAATTGAAATGCAATTGCGTATTTTATTCGGAAAAATTTCGTTTTCCGGCACAGTTAGTCGTCGCCGATTCGGTGTCTTTTTGAGCTCAGACTAGTCGTTCCTGCCACGCAGAATTGACTGCGTAGGCCGCAATCCCGAAGCCGCGTAATATCCACTTATGAAGTAGAAGGCCAGCTTAGCCCATTCCGAAAAACGAATGAACTCGTACCCTTCCGGCAATCCGGACTCTTCACAACACACCCAACAGCAATTCGCGTTGACCCTTCTCATCGGAGTACTCAATACGGAAGCTCATCGAAGTAAGATCCACGTCGAGAGATGCCGAGCAATTATCTTTGGCCCAAGTCATGGTCAACCTGCCAGCTTCGTCGGAATTAGCAACGAGAGACGAACCATCGCCAAATGCCGGAAACTCAGCTTTAAATCTGAGAAGTTCAAGTTGCTTGCGGACAACTGGAAGCGCCATCCGATCCTGCATATCTTCAGCTGAAAGATTGGTTCGGTTGATTTCTTTGTGGCCGCCGAGGTCCGCGGCTTCGGTATCATTGACTCCGGCGAACAAATCCAGATACCAGACCTGTGGGATGCTCGGCATGAACAGCTGGATGGCACGGGCCAGCAGCATCTTCTCCTCATTCTCTCCGAGGGCGCTGAAGAATGTCGCATTCACCTGGTAGTAGGAAATTCTCTTACCATCCGGTCCGTACAAGTCCTTCACCCGGCCGCCGCGATGGGTGATGAGATCAATAAGCTCTTCAATCCGGCCGTTGTCCAATAGCCCTTTCATGTCCAACACGGGAATCCCGTCGTGACAACCGAGCATGTTGACCGTGGTGTAACCCTGTGATTGGATTTCATTTATCCAAGTGATCAATCTCTCTGCAGAACCGGATTCAATGGCGTCGATCACCAAACCAGGAAAGAAGAAATCATATATGGGATATCCAGCCTCGGCCAGTTTTCTATGGATGTTCTCTTCATGCCTTGAGTGGATTTCCGGTAGCAAGACGATGCCATGCTCATCGGCAATTTCCCGGATCTTCGCCAAGTATTCCCAAGTACCCGGTTCGTTGAAGAAATTACTGGAATCTACTTCTTTGTGCAGGTAGGCGAAAGCATCCAGGCGGACGATCCTGGCTCCATATCCAGCCAGCTTGCCGAAGATATCGCGATAAAACCGCCACACGGTATCCGATTGGGCATTCATATCCATCTGCCCCTGGTACTCCGTATGTTGACGTTCAACGAAGGTGACAATCTCGTCCCGGAGTTCCGAATACGCTCCGAAGTCGGCGCCGCTGATTGGCGTGCCAGTGTCGGCGGCGTCGCGAATCACTGCCAAGAGGGCCGATGCATTGGATTTATCGACGCCTTTCAGCGCTATCAATTCATCCTCATCGGGGGGAATGATGGAAACGTTCTGGTAGAATGTGTTCCAATAGAATCGATAGGAACCGTCCGGGAAGGGGATTCTCAGAATAGGCAGTCCGGGTTTCCTCATGAAGAGCTTGTCGAGATACCTCTTGTCTGGAATGACATAGCCTACTTCACTCTTTTCGCCGAAACCGTCCCAGAACTTGTTCCAGTCGATAAAGGCATCAACGTAAGGAGACTCATCACCCTTTTCCAGCAGGTCCTGGAATTGAGGAGACTGGACAGATAGATGATTCAATACAAGGTCGAGTTTAAGTTTCAGGCCTGATTCCTCCAGGGCTTCCAGATCCCCGCGGTCGGCCATCTCGGCATCCAGATCATAGGAGATGACGGAGAAACCCCTGTCCATATCCGATTGAAATAGAGACGGCAGGAGATAGCAGTACCTGAAGATTCCGTTGATCTCATCAATCTGCAGTAAATCGACAAGGCCGCTCAGATTTTGTCCACAGCTGTCGGGATAGGCGTTGAAAATGATGCCGTTGGAAATCATGCGCGTTCTCCCAGGAATCGCTCCGGCGGAATCGGTGTACCGTCCTTTCCGACAATCAACGCTGACTTCGAGGCCTGTTCGTTCAACTTGCCTTGCTCTATATCCAGGACCAGTCGGGTAAACGCGCTATCCGCGTTGGCGTCTCTGCCCCTGGAGCGTCTGTGCTCAAGTGTCTCCTCCGGCGAGCTGTAAAGAAAAATCGGGATATCAATGCCATGCAGGCAGGGGCTGTTCCCGTGAGTCCATTCAAGAATCAGAACGTGAATACCACTGAAATCAACGGCCTCGAAATACATCTCATTCCTGGTTCGGCCCATCCGTTTCAATGGAATCCGTTCGCTTCCGGATTTGAATTTATCGATGATGGAATTCACAAGTTTGAAGTCGATTTCTTTTTCTGAACCCAGGTAATCCGTCAGGGCTCTCCGGCCTGCGTTCTGATACAGGGAAAATCCTTTGTGGTCTTTCGCTAAAGAGGAGTCAAAGTCGGACATATCTTCCCAGTGGGTCTGTATATCCTCAATCCATGAATCTTCAAATCCACTATCTGCCGATATGGCCGCCAGACCGGACGAACGGTAGGTGTTCAGTCGTTCATCGTCATTTTGCGCGGGATATCGATAAGGATAATTGTCACCGGACATCAGATAAGCTGGGTATCCTGCATTCCGGCAGTAGCCGGACAGAATCGAACCAATCTCCGATTTTCCTACTCCGGACCCGCCATAGACAGAGACAACGAGAGGGCTGTTCTCCACCGTTGCCAGGTGTCCAAGTACTAGCGGAAACACGATATTTGCCCTTTTAACGTGGGATTCATCAATCCTTATCTGGTCCCCGGGCATGTCACCTGCTTTAAGACGGGCAACATCCAATACTGGTGGTATCCACATTTTTTCTTACTCCATTGTTCCCTTTGTTCCGACTTTCCAAATCCTTACTTCCCAGGGCTCCCAGATGTCATTCGATTCAGGCAGTGGATAATTCCTCAGCAGGTATTCTGACTCGGGAATCGGAAGGTGCAGAGATTCACGTACATTCCTCCTTTCGGGCCCCACATTGGCGGCAACGATCAGCTCATGGGCCGATGCATCAGAGAAACGGCGGTAGACAATGAAGTTCTTCCACGGCGTATCGATGAACTCTATATCACCTTCGGATATCAACAACTCGGACTTCCTGATCCGGATCAGCCGCCGATAAAAACTCAGTATTGATTCATCATCTTTGCTTTCGTTCTCAACATTGATGAAGTTGTACTCAGGATGCACGGATATCCACGGGTGTCCGGAGGAGAATCCTCCGTTCATGTCGCCTGACCAGCACATCGGCACGCGGGAATTATCCCGGCCTTTCTTCCTGACAGCATCCCAGGCTTCCCCGAAGGACAGCGTTCCTTTCTTAACAATCTCTTTGAGGTAATTGATACTCTCTATATCGCGCAGCTCGGAAGGAGATTTCCAGGGATAGTTCACCATGCCGATTTCTTCACCCTGGTATACGAATGCTGTTCCCTTCTGGAGATACTGCAAAGCGGCTAGTAGTTTCGCTGATTCAGTGCGAAAGAACTCTGCATCACCGAATCGGTTGACGATACGGGACTGATCATGATTGCTTAAATAAAGGCTGTTCCAGCCGTTCCCTATATCTGACTGCCAGCTCTTCATGACGTTCCGGAGATCACCCGCGTCTAATGGCCTGATATCCCATTTCCCCTGACCTCCCGAATCCAGCCCCATGAGATCGAAATGGAAGACCATATCCAGTTCCCGGCGCTCCGGAGCTGTATAGACCTCCGCCAGTCCCGGTGAAACTTCCGGAGCCTCGCCGATTGCAATGGCATTGTATGGAGCGAAGACTTCATCATGCAATTCCCGTAGAAACTCATGGATACGGGGACCATTGGCATACCTGGAGATTCCTCGAGGCTGTTCTGCCGGGCAGTCCGGATCCGCATCCGGGTACCCGGCTTGTTTTGATATCAGGTTGATGACGTCCAGGCGGAATCCATCTACCCCTTTGTCCAACCACCACCTGAGCATGGATTTTACTTCCTCACGGAGCTCGGGATTTTCCCAGTTCAGATCCGGCTGTTTCTTGTGAAAAAGATGCAGATAATGCTCGCCTGAGAGCTCGTCCCACTCCCACGCTGGGCCGGAGAAGAACGACAGCCAGTCATTCGGTGATTTGTTCTTATCCGAACCTTTCCAATGATACCAGTCCCTCTTTGGTGAGGTTCTCGAAGTCCTGGACTCCTTGAACCAGGCATGCTCATCTGAGGTATGGTTTAACACCATATCCATGATCAGCTTCAGATTCCGGCGATGCATCTCCTCGACCAGCTCGTCGAAGTCTTCCATGGTTCCGAAGTCCGGATTGATCGATCTGTAGTCGGAGATATCGTACCCGTTGTCGACCATTGGAGAAGCATAGATGGGGCACAACCAGACTCCATCCACGCCTAGGTCGGTCAGGTAGTCCAGCCGCCTGATTATTCCACGGATATCGCCGACGCCGTCGCCGCCGCTATCCTGGAAGCTCTTGGGATATACCTGGTATATGGTGGCGTTCCTGTACCACGCCTTTTCTGAATGAATCATATGCAATATCTCTTTGAATCGAATCTCTCTCGAATATATCGAAAGGAACTGTTACTTCGGTTTTGCCGAGACGATCAACATCGCCCCGGATAACAATTAACACAGCCTTTCTCCCCATCTCAACCCGCGTCTGCCATTGCCGAACGGAACCCGTCCGTCCGCGCGAGGTCTGCCTGCTATCGGATCTTCCAATGAGCCGGCGATCATCGCTATGCTCCGGCGCCCCCTGGCAATCAGCATCTCCACTCCCCGCCGACTGGCCTGGAAATCATCGACGCCGATCGATAGTACGCGTTTCTTTTCATCCCGGGCCGCGGCAAGCGCCAATGGGATATTATGCTCCCTGACGATGTCGGCATAGTCGTCATGAATCTCATCACTGGTGAAAATAATCCCACCGTCCCTGTCGGCGATGAGCACTTTCAGCGCGTCCATTGTGAGCCTATACTCCAGAACGGGTATGGGTCACTATCGCTGTCCGGCCGCCCTGGATCGCTTCCGCTTCAATACCCTCCAGCAATCTGGAACTCTGAGCATAGCTCATAGGGCGGCAGTCTCCTGAATATGGATTCGGGTTTCCTCAGAAATACCATCAAGGTTATTCATGACCCTGGAGACCGAAGCCGTCAAGACACCCGCCGCCTTGGCCACCCTGCTTGATTGTCGCGTTTTTCCGATCCGTACCCACTTGCACTACCTCAGCCGATTCTCGGTCTTTCTCCTATTTTATCGAACCGGCCATCAGTCCGCCGATGATAAATCGCTGCATGAACAGGTAGAAGATTATCACCGGAATAATGGAAAGGGTCAGGGCCGCCATCGCCAGTTCCCAGTCGGCAGAGAAAGTCCCGAAGAAATAGGCGATCTGCAGCGGAATGGTCCGGACTTCCCTCCTCTGAAGGACCAGGGACGGCAGCAGGTAGTCGTTCCATATCCAGATCATGTTCAATACGATCACAGAAGCCGTGATGGGCTTGAGCAGCGGGAACACGATCTGCCAGTAAGTACGTACCTTATGGGCGCCATCGATCATCGCAGCTTCTTCAAGCTCCAATGGTACGGCCTTGATGAACCCGTGATACAGGAACACCGCCATTGATGCTCCGAAACCCAGGTACATGATCATGATGCCGATATGGCTGTTGAGGAGGTTCATCATCCCCATCAGCCGCACGAGGGGAAGCATGATGGACTGGAAGGGTATGAGCATAGCTGAAACGAGCAGGAAGAATACGAAGTTGCTGGCTTTGGATTTGGTCCTCACAAGCACCCAGGCCGCCATGGAGGAGAAGAGGACAATGATCAGGATGCTCCCCACGGTAACGATCAGAGAATTGGAAAAAGAGCGGAAATATGCCATCTTTTCCATCGCAACCCCGAAGTTCCCGAAAGTGATGGTTTCCGGCAGGCCCAGCGTATCCACGAGGATATTGCGCTTGGTCTTGAATGCATTGGTGAAGAGAATGTAGAACGGCAGCACATAAAGGGCTGCGATGACAAGCCCGGTTACGGAAAGCCCGATCAAGCGTTTGTTGGTCTGGGAGTTCACAGTTCAACCTCCCGCCGTTTCGTGTAGCGGACCTGAGTCAGGGTCACCAGGGCCACCAGGATAAAAAACAGAATCGCCTTGGCCTGCCCGGCTCCGAAATCAAGGCGGGTATAGGCCGTCGTATAGATATTCATAGCCATCAACTCCGTCCGGCCGGCCGGAGCCCCCTGGGTAAGCGAGTAGTTCACGTCGAAGACCTTGAATGAGTTTGCAAGGGTCAGGAATAGGCTGGCGGTAAACGCAGGGGCGACCATCGGGAAGATGATATGACGGACTTTCTGGAGCGAAGAGACGCCGTCCAGTTCCGATGCCTCAAGAAGAGAACTCGGGATACCGATAATGGCGGCGATGTATATGATCATGATATAGCCGCCCATCTGCCAGGTACTGACGATGGCCATGGCGAAAAGCGCATTATTCGCGTTCCCCAGCCAGTCGATTCCCTGCGATCCCATCAGATCGAACAGCGCTGGCGAAATCTTGAGGAAAATGAACCTCCAGATGAAACCCAGGATCAGTCCGCCGATAAGGTTCGGCATGAAGAAGACCGTTCGCATGAAGTTGGCGGTCTTCAGGGAACGGGTCACCAGAAGGGCCAGGGCAAATCCGATGATATTGATCAGTATGACGGCGTATACCGTGTAGACTGCCGTAGTACCTATTGAGCGAAAAAAATCACCATCCCGGAACATCTGGATGAAGTTCGCAAAGCCGACGATTGACGTCTCGGTTCCCGGAACGGCATTCCAGTCAGTGAACGAATAGTAGATACCGATGAAGAACGGAATAATGACGACCAGGGCAAAAGCGGCCAGTATCGGGGCCAGGAATGACCAGAATACTACCTTTTCTTCTGTCTTAACGTTCATTTGAGCCCCCGATGGCCCCGATTCGAATGAATCGGGGCGGTGTTGTGATCAGTTTGCCAATTCAACAAGTCCTTCGCTGATGGTCGTGAAGAACTCATCACGATCACCGTCTTCGAAGAAGACCTGGAGCGCCGTCATCACTGGGGAGGTGGGGCTGTCCAGCCAGCCGGTGGGCGCCATGAACCATACCCAGGGGATCGTATTACCTTCCTGGGAGTAGGAGACGATGGACTGTCCCAACGGATCGAGAGTGGTGGTTTCCATATTTCCGAAGGCCGGAATGAACTTGCAGTCCTCGACGATGAATTTCTCTCCGCGTTCAGTCATGGCCATGTAGTTCAGGAACAGCTTGGCGGCTTCCACTTCAGCTTCGGTTTTGTTGCTGTTCACCGTCCAATTGTTGGGAATGCCGACGGGGATGGAATTGAACTCCTGCGAATTGCCCAGGGGATGGGGAAGGAATGCCATATCGAGCTCTGGATCGATTTCCAGCAGTGTTCCAATGGTCCAGTTTCCCTGATGCAGGAAGGCGGTCTTACCCAAGCCGAAGTTTGCCACCTGGTCGTTGTAGTCCACGGTGATCAGATTATCGTAGGAGTACTCGATGAACACCTCGATCATGTCCAGGAATCCGTTCATATAGGCATTCCCGGCGAAATCGGCGGTACCAGCCTTCCCCGCTTCAACGAAGGCAGCAGGATCATCCTGATTGGCCAGGGCGACATTGAAGGCATGGATACTGGCGGTCCACCAGGCGGTACCGCCCAGGGAGAAGGAAAGGACCGTCTCAATGCCAAGGGCATCTTTCTGAGATTCCAGATCGGCAAATACCGCTTCCAGCTCATCGAGGGTGGAAATACTCATCATGTCGGCTTCGCTATAGCCGGCATCAGCGAGGATTCCTTTGTTGTATATAATCCCATAACCTTCCTGATTGTAAGGCTGGCCATAGACTTCACCGCCGTCGGTGATGCCGTCCAGGGCGCCATCGAACGCCTCGGCAACCCATGCTTCGGAAGTGAGGGGCTCCAGAGTGTGCTTCCAGGACGTCAGTTCCGCCGCACCGCCGACGTTGAAAATACCGGGCTCTTCCCCGGAGTTGAACCGCTGCCTGAGAGCCGAACCGTAGTCGGTACCGCCACCAACGGTATCCATGATCACATCAATGTGGGGATAGTCGGCTTCGAAATCCTCAACCAGGGCATCAAGCTGCTCGACAATCTCCACTTTGAACTGGAAGATTTCAAGAGTGACCTGCTCTTCAGCATCCTTTCCAGCGCCTCCGCATCCTCCAAGGATGAGCACTGCCAGAATCGCAGGCGCGATGTACGAATGAACCTTTTTCATGATGACCTCCATTCTACAGCCTTTTTGACTGCATACAGCGTAATCGATTACGCAATCAGGCAAATAAGAAGAAGAGTCAGTCAAAATCGATTTTCGCATCACTTTACGTAATCGATTACACAAAAGATGAAGCTGATTATAGAACCCGAAGAACCACCTGTCAAGAAGAGGAATGGATTATTTTGTGTCTCGTATATGCAAATTGCCGACGCCAATATTGACACCTTTTTTATACGAATCCAGAAGGCATAAAAACTGACCACATAAGCCGTCTGTCATGACTCCATATAGCCCTATATGGACAATATAAGAAGCTGTCACAAGTTCAAGTCCTAGTGGGCCCAAAACATTTAGGGCAGTTAAGGGTGTTTAAATCCTTTGCTAGCATAAATAACCCTGAATCGTCCCTGCGGCGCGTGCAGCCAATCATGCTCGCCTGATGACCATGGATGCCCGTGCCCTGATCAATTATATCAACAGTGAATCGAACCTCTTCAAGATGATCAACACCCATATTGGCCAGATTTTCGCGGCCACTCCAGTGATTGGGGAGGTGGATTCGATAATATCATTTGAAAAACTGCGGGAATGATGATATAGAATATCTGTCAAACGGCCGACTTAGGTAATTGACCAAATTATCGATATTGATTGAAATAGAGCGAAATCAGTCATAAATTACAAGTCAAAAGGCTTAATTGATTGGTTTATCTTTCCGAAACCTATATTGAAGATGAGGAAAACTGTGAATAAAACGACATTTCTGTTTAAGACACCTTCATTCGTAAACGGAATGGCCCGGTCGATAGATCTTTTTGGATCCTTCAACAACTTCAACGATAGCAGATCCGGAGTTGAGGCTGACGCAAGAGCCTTTGCGGCTGATTGGTCAGCAGCTATGGGGGATCTTAGCAGCGCTTACGAAGAGGCGGCCGGTAAAATTGGCAAAAAGTAGCCAGCCGAGAGAAATTGATCGCCAAGCTCAAAAAGAGGCAGAAAAAAATCTGCGGCAAAACGTTGAACCGATCAAGGAAGAGATGCGCCAAGTCACTAGAACGGTTAGGGAAGAATCGTTCTGGCAGGGGCCAGTGCCACACCCTGAAAATATAAAAAAATTTGATGCTATCTATCCGGGCGCCGCTAAGTTAATCTTCGGCCAATATGAGAAACAAAGCAATCACCGAATGAAGCTAGAATCGTTTACGGTCCGGAAAGGAATTCGGAACGAAACTGTTGGGATGATTTTTGCCTTCGTTATTATGGTATGTATCATTGGCGGAGGAATATATCTAATGGCCGCTGGTAAAGATGGCGTAGGTTTGACCACCTCCCTGGCGGGATTTGGTGGGGTGATTACTCTGTTTTTAGTGAGAAAAAGAAGTTCCGACAAAGAACTTAGGGAGAAGAGCCCAAAAGGTTAATAATGGATGAAGAGTCGGGGATAAGACCGATTCCCGGACTGGCCGGAGCCGCAAATATGTTTGGTTCCGGTATTTAATCAAAACATGGTATCAAACATTTTTTTTAGCCCCCCGCTGCCGGGGAACCTTAATGTGAACAAGAACAAATGCTTACCGCTGCTTCATTCCGGACCTGACGGGGTTGGGCGATAAGTTTTTAGCGCAGGGCCTCAGGATCAACTGTAGGGGAATACGGTGTATTGAACCCCTTTTTGAGCTCGAATTCTCATACACCTATCATTGAATTGTTACAAATAATCCCCCTGAAAACAACGAACAGCGAGATTTATCCTGCAGCGCCTTATGTTTGCTTAATTTCTGCTCTCTGCATAATTTCAATCATGGCTAACGAGAGTACCGTACTAATCACCAGTTCGAATCTCTGTTTTGAGGTGTCTCGCAAAATTTATTTGAAAATTTATTTGACTAACTGGTCAGTTCAATGTACCTTAATGATTATAGTGATTAGTCAGTCTAATTTATAGAGGTATATGAGCCAGAAGCGTGAACAATTAATTGAAACAGCAATCCGCCTTTTCGCAGAGGAAGGTGTTGGTGTGGCAACAGCCCGAATAGCAAAAGAGGCCAATGTCTCAAACGGTACATTGTTTAACCATTTTGAAACAAAGCAAGTGCTGATTGATTCAGTGTATGCGCATATTAAAAAAGTAATGGGTGATGAAATTTTGTCTGCATTGGATATGGAGCTGCCTTCACACGATCTATTTCTTGACGTGTGGCTGTCATTCTCCGCATGGTGTCGAAAACACCCATTAGAAAAAACTGCTCTGGATCTCTTGAAGTCTTCACAGCTTTTAACTAAGAAAGTGAAAGATGAAGAACACGATGCTTGGTCGGATATAGCCAACAAAGTAACTGAAGGCATTGATCAAAAAATTCTGACTCAGGTTCCAGTGGAAATAATTTCCCTGACAAGTGAATCCATGCTGAATGCAGTCATGGGCTATGCAGCAGCAAAAAAACTTTCATCCAAAGAATTGGAAACCACGGTCAAGCAAAGCTTTGAAATCTTTTGGCGTGGTATCACAACTGAGCGCTCAACAAAAAGGAGATAAACATGCTTGATACGTCTTCACCTGTATTGGTTAATGGGGCTACGGACTATGCAGCAGGCTGGCTGGTTAAAGAACTGCTAGAGGCCGGTGTAACCCCTCATGCCGCTGTGCGTGATCCATCAAAAATGGAGAAACACGCACAGATAAAACCGCCGAAAATGCCTCAGGCGCCATCAAGTATTTTTAAAAAGGAGAAAAACCATGCCAAAAGCAAATAAGAATCTTATACGCTGTGATGAAGCTACTCTCTCAAAGGATTTAAGCGGCAAGACTTACATAGTAACAGGTGCGAACTCTGGCGTGGGCCTCGAAACAACGCGCCAACTAGTTAAACAAGGTGCGCATGTGATGATGGCTTGCCGGCGCATCGATGCAGCAGAAAATGCTGCGAAATCATTTGATGGACTAAAAGGCGGTTATGAAGTTATGCGCTGTGATTTAGCCGATCTGCAATCCGTGCGAGATTTTGTAAATGCTTTCTTGGAAAAACACAATCGTCTTGATGGCCTATCCTGTAATGCGGGTATGGTGAATATGAGCGGTAAAGCCGAATACACCAAAGACGGGCTGGAGAGCACGATAGCGGCGAGTTATTTTGGACATTTCCTGCTGACGGAATTACTGCTGGATATTTTGAAAAAAAGCGCACCCTCACGCATGCTCATCCTCTCTTCTGTCGTGCATGCGGGCAGCCCTGAAAATCGTCATGATCTGCACTTTGATGATTTGAATTACAAGACACGTAAGTTTAGTAATTTTGCAGCTTATGGGGAAGCCAAGCTTGCCTGTACATTATACGCAATGGAGCTGGGCGATCGTCTAAAAGGAACGGGCGTAACAACGGCCTCGGTCCATCCTGGTTGGGCGCGATCCAACTTCGGGAGTGGCGGCGGCCTGCTCATGCGCATGATTATGGGCGCTATGCGACTAATTTTCCACAATCTAACCTCACGGACGGATAGTAGCGAATACTCTGCGCAAACATCATTACATGTGCTGCTTTCAGATGACGCGCCTAATCACTCAGGTTCATATTTCAGCCAGCACAGCGTCTTGTATAATGATAAAGAATGCAAAAAAGGCGGCTGGCCGATGACATCTCCAAATCCCAATGCAAATGACATGGATAAGGCTAAAAAGCTTGTTGCTATCAGCCGTGATTTAGTTGGAATAAAGTAGGACTTATTTTTTGGAATATGAATCCAGCCACCAGAACGTGTTGGCCAGTTTCATCTGTTCGACTGTGCCGCATGGGATTTCCAGCAGCTTGGCCGCCACAACGGCCAGATATTGTGCGCGGGAGACTGCGGCATTCAGGCTGGCTCTTGCTGCAAAGAAACTCAAATTTTGCGCGGCAGATCCTCGGCGCTGGATATCAATGAGATCAGCAAAATGGGCGCTTCCTGTTCTTGTGAGCTTATCACCGGCGCCAACCTTGGCGTTCTCCGGCAGGATGGAGCGCAGGTATTTAACCTGCACATTGCAAGTCTACACGTCGCTGATCCAACAGAAAAATTCTCATTTTAACTGTACATTTTTCTCATTCTGAGTGCAAAGTTACGGATGCCCACTATCTGGAAGATCTCCCACGGTAAAAATAACTTCTCCAGAGAGGAGAGGAGTGATTACCTCAATAGCCAGTTGGTAGTAGCACATGGCTCTATAAAGAAGAAGCAGGGAGAGGCGTTTACCGAGAGAATGAACCCTGGGGACTATTTCTTCCTTTGTCATGAAAATGACGAGGGGCTTGTGGTTCTTGGTAGGATCAAGTCTGATGCAGTTGAATCTAACAAGGGTAAGGGGTGGTTTGAGCGCTCCTACGAAGTGATCCGGAAACTTGATGCACCCATACAATACCAAGGGATCGAGAGAGGATGGACACCGAATTACAACTCGACAGTGAAGGAGGTAAAACCCAATGAGCTGAAACTCTTTGAGGAGGATATCCTTCAGAAGTATTTCGATCTGACTCTCGCGGAGCTGGATTCAGATTTTGCTCCACCACAAGAGGCACGTACCGCACCCTCCAAACTGTCCGAAGCAACGTCTCAGATGATCGGTTTGAATACGATTTACTAGGGCCTCCGGGAACTGGAAAGACCTACAAACTTCTGACTGAGATAGCAGAGAAATGGTTCGTGGATCCTGCATCTGTCCAAACGGATGCAGAACGAGCCATGGCACTCATGGATGAGAACGAACTCTCCTGGTGGCAGGCAACGGCTTTGGTCTTACTGAATCTTGATGAACCCACGAAAGTACCTTCCATTACAGAGCATCCGATTCTCAAAAGCAAAGATCGCAGCGTCTTCAATAAAGCAACCTAGTAACGCGATCTGGGCATCTCTACTGATGCACACAAAGAAGGACTGCCCGAACGTCAATTATTCGAGGGAATCGGCACCGTTTGTCTTCTGGAAAGACACAGACTCGGTATGGTCTATCGACAAGGAGTTGGTTAAAAACAATGCACCGGAACTCCTGGATATTCTGGAGGAATACCAAAAACAAGATGAGCAGGTCGAGAATACCCGATATGTCTTCACGACATTCCACCAGTCCTTTAGCTACGAAGATTTCGTCGAGGGCATCAAACCGGTAATGAATGATATATCAATGGATTCAGGGCTCTCCTATCAGATTGAGTCAGGTATCTTCAAACGAATTGCGGCAAAAGCCCAGGCAGATCCCAAGAAGGCTTACGCTATCCTCATTGATGAGATTAACCGAGGAAACGTAGCCTCAATCTTTGGAGAGCTGATCACTCTCATTGAACCTGACAAACGACTTGGTAAAAAACATGAAATGATTGCGACGCTTCCTTACTCCAAGGAACGATTCGGGGTGCCCCCGAACCTCTATATCATCGGTACGATGAATACAGCTGATCGAAGTATCGTTGCCCTGGATTCGGCACTTCGCCGTCGCTTCAAGTTCGAGGAGTGTTTCCCTGAACCGGAACTGATCGTTCAACCGGAGGCCCTATCCGTCAACCTCCAAAAACTACTGAGGGTGATAAACCAGCGGATTACTATGTTGATCAATCGAGATCATTCTATCGGTCACTCCTATTTCATGGACATTGATAAGGCCACTAACCCCCTGCAGGCATTGCGGGATGTTTTCAGTCGCAATATCGTACCGCTCCTTGAAGAGTACTTTGCAGGAGACCTTGCTCGTGTCGGCATGATCCTGGGTGAACGATTTGTTCAGCCGGTCAATGACGAGGACCAGGCGACACTCCTTGCTCTTGAGAATTGGGACATCGGTATGGAAACCAAGGATGTGTACGTTCTGAAGGACGTATCGGATCTCTCCGAAGAAGACTTTGCCTCCATCTACAAGAGCCCCTAAGGTTATCCAGATCTTTGAGTACGAGACTCTGAGAGTCGGTACTGGAGGCTTTGCCAACCACCATTTCGAACTCATGGCTGCATACCTGGATGGACGAAGGGACCAATACTTCCAGATTGGACACCGCTGCATACGATTCACCAACTATGTAGGTGTCATTCAGGTTCAGGATATGGTCATAGAGGTGCTGCCCAAGACCGGCAAGGTTTCGGATAAGGATCTCTGGCGTGATGTGTTGATCGATATGCTCAAAGCCAGTGGTTTCCTCAACATCACAACCACATCCGACGCCCATCTGAAGCTTCGGAAAGGTACGTTGCTGGATCTCTACTACCAGGTGTTTTTGGATCAATGCCGACAGCTCGTATCCGAAGGATTGCTTCGTCAGTACATACAGAAGACGTCGAATCGAACAGCGTTGAAGGGTCGCCTCCTCTTTCAAGATCAGCTAAAACAGAATCTGGTTCGAAAGGAAAGATTCGTCACCTCCGCCCAGGACTATACAGAGGATAATCTCTTCAATCAGATCCTACTTAGAGCGTTGACGATCCTGAGGGCAGTTTCCGGGAACCCTGCACACAGGCGGGATAGAACGATGCTCCAGTATGAGTTTTGGGGGGGGTCCGATCAGCACTTCAATCAAGCATCCTTCGAGCGACTTCGCTACGGCCGCACTACTGAGCGGTATCGTACCGCGATTAGACTCGCCGAACTCATTATCCTGAACTACCTTCCTGACTTACGTGGAGGAAACCGCTCGGTTCTGGCCATCATGTTCCCCATGGAGGATCTATTTGAAGCCTACGTGACAACGGCTTTAAAGAGCGCCTCAAGAGGAACCGGCTTTCGGGTGGAGACTCAGCAAGTTCGGCGATTCTGGCGACCTGAAGGAGGTCGATCCAAGACCATCCGACCGGACATTGTCATCGACTGGACTGATGTATCAGGGAACCGCCGAATCGTCCTTGATACAAAGTGGAAGGTGCCTGGTGACAAGAAACCGACTGACGGAGACTTGAAACAGATGTTTGTCTACAACAAGTACTTTGGTGCTGAATCCAGCAATCTTCTCTACCCAACCACTGGTGAATCTCAGCCTGTGAATGGACTGTTCATGGGTGACTTGAACGGATCATGTTCCATGTGGCATGCACCAATTCTTGATTCAGATCGGGCCCGATTGAATCGGGATCTTGGTGTCCAGCTTCTATCTACAATCCAATCGACTATCGCTTGCACCTAGGTCGCCCAGACATAGAATCCTCATAAAAAAGGGGGCGCAATTTTCTACAAGCCTTTTCAGTTGTATGAACAAGGGCAGTGCTCCCCTTTTCCCGGAAAGTATAAAACATTATCAGTTCTCATCGGTAAAGGATGAGTATCACAACCAACCGGAATACGTCAGAAAGACAGACCCCCACTCTTTCAATACAGGAGTTATACCTGAAGATCTCCTCCATTCCAGATGAAGATACTTACCAGTATCTCCTTGAAGAGTGTTTACGAGAACAACGCGAGCTCTACGACCTGATCTTTGGACGCATCAAAGATGACTTCTTCTCCTACAACCGATTTAAGCACACGGGACTACGCGATGCAGCCTGGTTCTGCGATCTCTTTTCCCGCGTTTCACCTGCGGAATAGACAGTTAGGATGTTTGTCTGGTAGATTGTACGAAGCCGCCGGTTTATGTAGGTTTTATCCTTTGCTGTTTTGTCTCGGCGTCCATATCAGCCTTTTTCTAGAATAACGACCTATTGCTCCGAGTTTATGAATAGGACCCGGACTAAGAGAATGGTATAGTGGTATAGTGGTATAGTTGATATGGGGAGTGAGCGGTGGAATATCTAGGAAAGGGAATCTATACCTACAAAGACGCCTCAAGCATAACAGGGGTCAGGATAGAATCTGTTCGCCGATGGTTCGATGGGTATAAGGATTACAAATCAAACCGTCGCATTGGTCCGCTGATCAAACGTGAATATCAGAATACTGCCCACCAGAAGCTTATTAGCTTCCTTGACCTGATTGAATTGCTCTTCATAAACGCGTTCCACAGCTATAGGGTCAGTCTTCAATCAATACGTATCGCCGTGAATCAAGCGTCCCTTCTTCTGAAGACCGATCATCCCTTTGCAACGAAGAAGTTCTATACAGACGGGAAGACCATTCTCGCTGAGATTATCCAGGGCAATGATTCAGCTCTCGTAGACTTGATCAAGCAGCAGTATCAAATTAGCGAAATCGTTTTTCCGCTCTTGTACAACTGCATTGATTTCCGCAACTACGAAGTCGCCCAACGATATTGGCCTCTGGGAAAGGATCGCGGAATCGTGATCGATCCCAGTCGGAACTTCGGTAAACCGATACTGAACGACTTGAATGTTAGCGTCCACACAATATCTGACCTTCTTCAAAGTGGTCATTCAGAAGGCGAGATATCTGAGTGGTATGAGATAGCCTCCCAGTATATTGAACTCGCCAAAGAGTATGAGTTGAGATTGTCAGCGTGAAATGCTTCTTCGATGAGAACCTTCCCCCGCGTCTTGCTCGTGCTCTCAATGAACTAGAGTGTGATTCCAAAATTGAAGTTCGTCCTCTTCGAGATGCGTTTACCCCGAGTACTACCGATAGAGAGTGGATCACAGCGCTCAGATCGAGTGATGAAAAGTGCTTCATCATCACCAAGGATCGACGTATCCGGAAGAACCTCTCAGAACGCGAAGCATGGAAAGAATCTAAACTTCAGATAGTCTTTATGAAGAAGGCGTGGAGTGGTCAGGCTTTATGGGACATAAATTGGAAGCTCATCAGGAGATGGCCGGAGATTCTAGAAAGAGTCAAAGGCACAGACTCTAGTTTCGAATTGCCTCTCTCTGGCAAGATACAAGTCGTATAAACCGCCATTCAGGCTACCGACCCACCCTCAGCATTCGCATTGATAGACCGAATCACCCCAATAATCTCGCCGACATTGGCATCCTCGCTTTCGAACACACCTTCCACACCGGCATAGTGCAGATTGGTGAAGGGTTGATCGTAAAGCATCCCGGCATCCATCGTTCCCTTCTGTGTCAGGTGATCGATAATCATCTTGATGAAGCGAATCTGATTGGCGTTGAATCGAGTTGTATCCAGGTACAAGGAGAAGGCGTCCTTTGCAGCTCCCCGATCCAGACCAACCAATGACCGGAGGAAGGCATCTACCTTTCTCTATTCATCGGATTGCACTTCATGAATGAGCTGCATCTGAGCATTCACCATTGGGATGGATGATTTCTCTTCCAGGTCTGAGGCCATCTCTCAGACCTGTTGCTGAAGCTTGGCGAATGATGGGGAGGCATTGAGAAAGCCCAGTTGCTAAGGTCTTTGGTCCCGGTATTTAATCAGAACACGGGATCAAGCATTTTTTTAACCCCCCGCTACCGGGAACCTTAATGTGAACAAGAACAAATCGCTTACCGCTGCTTCCTTCCGGACCTGACGGGGTTGGGCGATAGTTTTTAACACAGGGCCCCAGGATCAACACGGGGAGGAATACGGAGCGGGAGGGATTCGAACCCTCGGTACCCGGTTAGGGCACATACGCTTTCCAAGCGCACACCTTCGGCCACTCGGTCACCACTCCACTATGTCCGATTCTCCGGACCTAATCAATCGGAGAGACAGGGATTCGAACCCTGGGTGCCGGAAACCGGCACAGCGGATTTCGAGTCCGCCCGATTCAACCGCTCTCGCATCTCTCCGAAGCATGCCCTAGAGGACTCGAACCTCCGACCTTTAGGTCCGCAACCTAACGCTCTGTCCAGCTGAGCTAAGGGCATAAGTTACTAAAAATAATATGCTAATTGAAGCGGCTAAGCAAGCCGCCTTCCTTTCAGCTAAAAACTATGGATTTTGGATTGAGTCAAGGAGCGCCTTGAAGCTCGGGCTGTTGGAATTTCTATCAACAACCGGTTTCTCCCCCCTTTCCAAGGCCTGCCAATAGCTCCAGGGCATCTTCCCGCTTCCCAGCTCATAGTCCATTCCATCCCAGGTATCCTCACGAAAGGCATAGAAGGCATAGTGCCATCCATTCTCGTCAAAAATTCCCGTTAAGTCTTCAAAATAGCCGGGCAGCCCCCTGCTCATTCTATGGCCGCCAAATTCTCCAACTAAGATGCGGTTACTCGAAACATTGTTTAACCTCTGGAAGGTGAGCACCGCGTTCATATACTTCTTTAGCGCGTTGTAATCCCAGTAAACCCCGTTAACATGGCCGGGGTATTCAAATTTACCATCGTTGAGTTTTCTGTTTGTGTAGGCGTATGGCTCGTACATATGAAATGAGTAGAGTATCCTCTTATCGCTATGCCTCTTCAGTTTTCGGAAGGCGTTGGGGTCCGCATAGGTGGAGCTGTCCAAAATGATGGGTATGTTCTTGTCAACCTTGCGGGTTGAAGCAATAACCAAATCGTAAAGCTCAAAGAGCATGCTTTGAACCTCATCCCTTTCTGCCTCGGTCATACCTTCCCGCGAAAACAACCTTTCGGGATGGGGCTCATTTAGAACATTGAAGCCAACGAGCGCCGGATGCCCGGCTATCTCCTTTGATAAGTCCTGCCAGAATTGCGCAGCCTGATCCTGGAAGTTTTTATCCCTCCATATGCGTAAATCATCTTTCCCATCATTGTTCTGCCTCCATCTTGAGCCCGGAAGACTGAGCATTGTAATGAGCACCGGCATCTCTTCCTCGTGGAACATATCCAAAATGCCCTTCAGCTTTCTCAAATCTTCGGGAACCAAGCCCTGATAATTATCGGCATCCCCTATCAGGAAGTCCCGAGTCTCACCTGTAAATTTATCCGGGGCCAGTCTGATGAAGGCAATGCCGTAGCTCTTCGCGGTCCTTATATCTTCCCTGGATATTTCCTCATTGAAAATATTGGCCCCTTTTTGCTGCCTGCTCCAGAACTGCATCTTGCCTTCTTCCGCGGTTAAGAGCACTGCAGCCATTGTCAGGCATGACGCCATCAGCAGCCTAATACCCATTCTCATCTGCTTCATCAGTCAATGTAAGCTTCATAAAAGAAGAGCGTCAAGCGCCAGCTCCGCACAATCCTGTGACTGCCTTATCACGAGGCATTTGTCGTAAGCTCCAAAACTCCATTGCCGCTATCGGAGCGCTGACAATAAAATCACAGGGTCATGTATTTTCATGCGGATCTCCAGGTTCATTCGAAATACTCCCGTGCAAGCAGTAAAAACTCGGATATCGAGCATCTTGCCTTATGGGCGCGCAGTAAAGGAATTGCAATTATCGGCACGGGAGATTTCACCCATCCGGCCTGGCTATCGGAAATCAAGGAGAAGCTAATCCCGGCGGAAGAGCCCGGGCTGCTCCGCCTTGCCCCCGAATTTCAGAAAAAGGTTGATGCCATATCGCCTAGGGCCTGCCTGGACAACCCCGTGCGCTTCATGCTGGAAGTTGAAGTTTCGACTATTTACAAGAAGTGGGACAAGGTTCGCAAAATTCATCATCTCATCTTTGTGCCGGATTTGCAAACCGCCGATAGGATTGTGGAGCGTCTGTCAAAGCTGGGGAATGTTTTCTCGGATGCCCGCCCTATTCTAAGATTGGATTCACGGGACCTGCTGGAAATAACTCTGGAGTCAGGGCCCCACTCCTATCTTATCCCCGCACATATATGGACACCATGGTTTGCCGTATTGGGCTCCAAATCCGGTTTTGATTCTATTGATAACTGCTATGGAGACCTAGCACAGTATGTTTTCGCCCTGGAAACCGGGCTATCTTCCACCCCTCCCATGAACTGGCGTCTATCATCGCTTGATCGTTTTCACTTGGTATCGAATTCTGATGCGCATTCGCCGGAGAAAATCGCACGGGAGGCTACAAGCTATGACACGGACATTGATTACTTCGCCATACTGCGCGCATTGAAGACCGGGAAGGGGCTTGCCGGCACGATTGAATTCCACCCCGAAAAGGGCAAGTATCATATGGATGGTCACCGTAATTGCAATATATGCTTCACGCCGGAAGAAACCAAGGAGCATAATGGGCTTTGTCCGGTTTGCGGCAAGGCGCTTACCATAGGGGTTCTTCACAGAATTCACGCTCTGGCTGACCGCACCAAGGAAGAAGTGCTGCGAAATCCACCGCCAAACGCGAAACCCATGCGAAGCCTTGCGCCTCTGCCGGAAATTCTAGCAGAGCTTAAAAATGTTGGGGTGAGAAGTAAGGCCGTCACAAAGAGCTGCAGGAAATTGCTCGAGAAACTTGGCCCCGAGCTGTATGTTTTGGAGCTCGCGCCGCTAAGCGATATTGAAAAGACTGAGTCTTCTCTCCTGGCCGAAGCCATATCGCGCCTGCGTCAAGGGAAGGTGAGCCTACAGCCTGGGTATGATGGGAAGTATGGCGTATTTCGCATATTTCAGGGAGAAGAGCGCTAAAAATACATCTCAAAAAGAAACATTGAGCCCGTAGAATTTCAAGTAGAAAGATACTAATCCTAACGCATTGTTGGAATTTCGAAGAGCCAGCGCCGGATTTGGGCCCGCATGGCTGTGCTCCAAGGTGGATTCCTAAGTATAATGAGAACCTGCCCTCACACCCCACGCCCTACCCCAAAACTTGATTTTTCGATACGCTGGTTAGTCAGCTGCAGGGCTGCAGAGACAGGGGGAGGCTGCCTGGTGGCGGTAAGTGAGGATGGCGGCTTGAGGAAAAATTTGCGCAAATGGGCAGCCCAAGATGAGAGCCTTCGAAAAACCGGAGGGATGGAATTGGGCGCGCGGGCCCGCTTGAGCAGAATGAGGAGATAAGCCAAGGTGAATAACAGCAAGGAAATCGAGCGCGCGGAGCTTCACAAAACCATCTGGCGCATTGCGAACGATCTGCGGGGCAGCGTCGACGGATGGGACTTCAAAAGCTATGTCCTCGGCATTCTTTTCTACCG
>Ga0056121_1000058_pt1 | contig 57568 bp, 52 predicted proteins | sample WorMetHEROISLAND_FD_83872 | JGI IMG/M metagenome (GOLD analysis project Ga0056121, IMG submission 83872) | Marine gutless worms symbiont microbial communities from Max Planck institute for Marine Microbiology, Germany - Olavius sp. 1 HERON ISLAND ...
CACCGGCCGGCCGGTGCTGTTCAACCTGGCGCAGAACCGCGAGGTCCCGGAAGCCTTTGGCTGGATCCTCGACCGGCTCGCCGAGACCAAAGATAGCGGAGCACGGATCACGGCCCAGTCGACGACGCGTGGCATCGGCGTATTGTTCGGCTTCCAGAACAGGACCCCGTTCGACCGCGCGCCGGCGTGGCGCGCACTGCGCGACATGAGCATGGCCGAGAAGCTGGCCAAGCTGCGCGACGCCGACTACCGCGCGCAGATGGTACAGCAGTCCCTCGACGACATGCCGCCGCTCGACTGGGCGGACATCTATCTGCTGTCGCGCGACAATCCGCGCTACGACCACGCCGCCGCCGACAGCCTGGCGGCACGGGCGGCGCGGCTCGGCACCAGCGCCCCCGACGCCTTCATCGAGCTGTCGCTGGCCGAGGACGGCATGGCGCTGTTCAACTACCCCTTCCTCAACCCCGAGATGGCCGCGGTCGAACGCATGCTGACCGATCCCAACGTGGTGTTGGGCCTGGGCGACTCCGGTGCCCACTGCGGCATGATCATGGATGCCAGCCTGCCGACCTACTTCCTCACCTACTGGGTGCGCGAACGCGGCCGCTTCGGCCTGGAAGAGGCGATCCACAAGCTGACCGGCGAGCCGGCGGCGTTGTTCGAGCTGAAGGAACGCGGCGTTCTGACGCCGGGTGCCAAGGCCGACGTCAACGTCATCGACTTCGACGGCCTGCGCCTGCACGGGCCCGCGTTCGTGCACGACTTCCCGGCCGGCGCCGGCCGCTATGTCCAGTCGGCGGAAGGCTACCGTCACACCATCGTCAACGGTCAGCGCTTCATGCAGGACGGCGAACACACCGGCGCGTTCGCCGGCGAGATGCTGCGCAGCGGCTGAGCCCGCGGCGCAGGCGCTAGCTTACGGCCGTCGGCGGCGTGCGTGGCCGGCGGCCCAGCAGGAAGTAGAAGAAGCCGTAAAGCGGGATGAACACGCTCAGCAACGTGTGCAGCACGGAGCCGTTGCCGACACCCCGGACGATGCCCAGCACGCACGCCGCAAGCAGCAGAAACACGAAGACGATGATCATGATCCAACACTTCCGACAAACGGGGCCATACCGCAAGCGCCGCGGCCCGCCGCCGGCGCGACGGCGGCGCAACTGAGCTAACAGGTCGTGGGCGCGCGGCGGGTCGTCAAGACGGCACACACGGCCAGCTACGCCGATCCGATCCGCCTGGCCGCCGGTGCAGAATTCGCGCTGACGGGGCGCGAAGACATCTGGGACGGCCACCGCTGGCTCTGGGCCGTGGCCGAAGACGGCCGCGAAGGCTGGATCCCCGACAATCTCGTGCGCACCGTCGACGGTCGCCCCGTCGCGGCGCACGCCTACTGGGCCATCGAGCTGAGCTGCAACGCGGGCGACCCGGTGACACTGATGTCGCAGACACACGGCTGGGGCTGGTGCCGCAGCCACGACGGCGCGGAAGGCTGGTTGCCGCTGGACAAGCTACGCGACGGCTGAGCAGACATCGATACCAGACTATTAGGTCAGCAAACCTGACCCGCCTTGCCCCGAGCACGGGCTATTCGTCATAATCGCTGACGACGAATGCCGCATCGCGACGTTGCACTGGGGGAGACATGGCGATGGCTGGTTTCGACGTGCGTCCATTGCCCGGGCCGTTCGGCGCCGAGCTCGTCGGCCTCGATTTGCGGCAGCCGCTCGACACCGGGACGGAGAAAGCGCTGATCGACGCCTTTCACCGTCATCAGGTCATCGTCGTGCGTGACCAGGATCTGTCGTTCGACCACTTCGACGTCCTCACGCGCAGTTTCGGTCGGCAGAAACCCCACTTCCTCGATCACCTGCGCCTGAACGGCCACCCGGCGATCCTGCTGCTGTCGAATGTGTTCGAGGGCGAGCGCCCCCTGGGGGTCTACGAGGGTGCCGCCTTCTGGCACACCGATGTCGCCTACGAGGACCCGCCCAACAGCTCCACCGTGGTCTACGCCCTGGAGGTGCCGGACGGCGGCTGCCCTACCGAGTTCGCCGACTGCTACACCGCCTACGACGACCTGCCGCAGGCGACGAAGGACCTGATCGACGACCTGACGGCGATCCATCACTACGGCAACCGCTGGGACATGGACGAGGAGTCGCCGACCTCGGCGGAACGCCTGACGGCAGAGCAGAAGCGCCGTGTCCTTAACGTGCAGATGCCGCTGGTACGCCGCCACCATGTCACCGGCCGGCCGGCGTTGTACGGCGTCGCCGGCTCCTCCTTCGGCATCGTCGGCTGGCCCGAAGACGAGGCCATCGACCTGCTCGACGGACTGGCCCGTCACTGCATCCAGGACAAGTACCGCACCAGCTGGGACTACGCCGTGGGCGACGTCGCCGCATGGGGCACCTTCGCCACCCTGCACAAGGCGCAGGTGCAGAAGCCGGCGTCGGGGCAGGACGATCGCCGCATGCTATGGCGGGTCTCGGTTACCGGCCGGCCGGCCGCCTACGACGACAACGCGGCGTGAGAAGCAGCGGCATCGGCCTGCCCCGACCCCGTTCGCGTCAGGCCGCCTTCGGCAGGCCGTCGAGTGCCGTCCCCATCAGGTCGACGAAGTTGTCGCAGTAGAAGCGCTGCCTGGCCGTCGCGCCCAGGCCGTCGAGCGAGGCCTCGAAGCGACGGATCGGGTTGCGGCCCCCTTCGACATGCGGGTAGTCGGAGGAGAACAGGCAGACCTCCTCGCCGGCCTGGGCGATCACCCAGCCGACATCCTCGGTCGGATAGGGCGTCACCCGCAGTTGCCGGCGGACGTACTCGCTGGGCCTGAGCGACAGCCGCTGCAGGCGCTGCTCATGCCGGGCGAACGCCTCGTGCGCGGCGTCTAGCTGGCGCATCAGCCCGGGCACCCAGATCGCCCCCTGCTCGATGATGCCGATCTTCAGGCCCGGGTGGTCCTCCAGCACGCCGTCGAGGATCAGGGTCGCCACAGTCTGCGCCGGCGGCACCGGAATGGCCATGTAGTCGACCGAACGGAAGTTCTCGGCCCCGCCATGGAAGTCCTTTTCCTGCGGCCGGCCGTTCTCGAAGTACATCGGGTCGAGCAGCCGGCCGCCGCCGCCGACGTGCATGACGATCGGGATGCCGGCTTCCTCCGCCTGGCGCCAGACCGGATAGAGGCCGAGGTGACTGGGCGAATGTGCCGCCGGACAGGCCGACGGCACCAGCAGCGCCTTGGCGCCCGCCGCGATCGCCTCGCCGGCCATCGCCGCCGAGCGCTCGAACTCCATCAGCGGCACGTAGAGGCTCGGCAGCAGGCGCGCGTCGACGGCGCAGAAGTCGAGCATGGCGCGGTTGTGCGCCCGCGCCGCGCCATAGGCGAATTCGGCGTCGTCGCCGTGCTCGAGGCCGTTCAAATAGGCGCTCCAGAAGGTGTTGAACATGAGCTGGCTGGCGAAGCCGAGCAGATCGAGCGCCTGGGCGCGGTCCTCCTTCAGAAACGAGCCGGTGGCGCGCCAGTTCTTGCGCTGCATGATCTCGGCCTCGTCCTCGGCGCGGTAGCCGGCATCGGCGTGGGCATCCCGCGCCTCGGCCAGGTCCCGCGCGCTGCCGTCACCGCCGACCAGATGGCTGAAGGCAAGCGCGCCGATGCGTTCGCGCACGCCGGGATCGGCGAACGCCGCCAGCATCTCCGGCGTCTCCATGATGTGGGCATCGGCATCGTGGATCAGCCGGCCTTCGGCATAGGGCATCGTCCGTTTCCTCCGTTTGTTTGCGGCATGGTGGGCGGGCCGGGACAGGGTTGCAAGACATCCTTCGAGACGGGCCTTCGGCCCTCCTCAGGATGAGGCCGGTGTCTGCAACCCTCATCCTGAGGAGGCCGCGAAGCGGCCGTCTCGAAGGATGCAGGCCGCCGGAAACTCAGCCGAAGCGTTCCTCCACGCCGGCCCAGGCGTCGAAGTCCATGATCTCCTTGAACTCCTCGAAGCCGGCGTAGTCCGCCGCCGACTTGGGGCGGTCGGCCTTGAGGTCGGACAGCGTGTCCTGGAACACCCGGGCCGCGCGCATCACCAGATCGATGCCATGGATCACCATGGCATAGCCCATGTCGGCCAGCTCGGCGTTGCTCAACAGCGGCGTGCGGCCGCTGACCAGCATGTTGCACATCTGCGGCACGTCGAAGGCGCGGGCGATCGTCTCCAGTTCCTCGACGCTTTCCGGCGCCTCGACGAAAACGCCGTCGGCCCCCGCGGCGATATAGCGTTCGCAGCGGCGCAGAGCGTCGTCCAGGCCGTGCACGGCGCGCGCGTCGGTCCGGGCGACGATGAACAGGTCGGTGCGCCGCGCCGCCACCGCCGCCTTGAGCTTGCGTTCCATGACCTCGACCGGCACCACGTCCTTGCCGGCCATATGCCCGCAGCGCTTGGGCATCACCTGGTCTTCCAGGAACAGCGCCGCGGCCCCCAGCTCCTCGTAGGTGCGCACTGTGTGGCTGACGTTCTTCACGTCGCCATAGCCGTGGTCGCCGTCGATCATCACCGGCAGGCTCGAGCCGCGCATGATGTCGCGCACCCCGGCGGCCATCTCGCCCAGGCCGACCAGACCGATGTCGGGCAGGGCGTAGCGCGCGCCGACCAGCGGGAAGCCGCCGACGATGTAGGCGTCGAAGCCGGCCCGCTCGATCAGCCGCGCGCTGAGCGCATCGTAGGCGCCCGGCAGCACGAGGCAGCCCTCCCGGTCCAGCAGCTCGCGCCAGCGCAGTTTTCCGGCCATTGTCTCCTCCCCGTCGGTTTCGGCGGTGACGTTGACCGATCCCGGCGGCGACTTCAATATGACCCGCAACAGGTGAACCCGACGCTGTCGGGGAAAAGGGAGGAGACTGCGATGACATCGACGAAACTGGCGAAAAGCCTGCGTGCGGCGGCAGCGGCGACCCTGTTGCTGGCCGGTGGCACGGCCCTCAGCGCGACCGCCGCGGAAGCGGCGCAGACCCTGCGCATCACCCTGCAGCTGCCGTTGAAGAACATCCTCGGTCAGAACCTGCTGGAGTTCCAGGAGATCGTCGAGCGCGAGAGCAAGGGCGAGCTGAAGGTCGAGATCTACGATTCCGCGCAGCTCTACAAGGACAAGGAGGTGCCCCAGGCGGTGGCGTCGGGCGCCATCGAGATGGGCGTGGCGGCGCTGACGCGCTTCGCCGGCACGGTGCCGGCGGTCGACCTGTTCTTCGTGCCCTTCATGTTCAATGACAATGCGGCGATCGCCACGGCGACGGCGCCGGACCACCCGATCCGGGCCAAGATCGACGCCGAGATCCAAACCACCGGCGCCCGCGTGCTGTGGTGGCAGGCCTTCGGCCTGGCAGTGATGCTGTCGAAGGACCAGGCGATGGCGACCCCGGCCGACATGGAGGACAAGAAGGTCCGCGTGTTCGGCAAGATCCTGGGCGAGTTCGTCCGTTCCGCCGGCGGCGCGCCGACCCTGCTGTCGGGCTCCGAGCAGTATCTCGCCTACCAGCGCGGCACCGTCGACGCCGGCATGACCGGCGTGACCGCGGTGAAGTCGCGCAAGCTCTACGAGGTGATGGACTACACCATCGTCACCAACCACGCCGGCCTGGAGTTCGTCGTGCTGATCAACGAGAAGGTCTGGCAGGGGCTGAGCGACGAGCAGCGGGCGATCGTCTCCAAGGCGGCCCGCCAGGTCGAGGGCGACCTGCGGCAGAAGTACGCCAAGATCCACGAAGACACCCTCGACTGGATCGAGCAGGACACCAAGATGCAGGTGATCCGGCTGTCGCCCGAGCAGGTCGACGCCTGGCGCAAGGTCGCCCAGCCGGCCTGGCAGGTCTACATCAACAACGCCGGCGGCCTCGGCGCCGAACTGGTCGAGGAAGCCAAGAAGCTGCAATAGCCAGGCAAGCGCTTACGACGGGCCCGGGCCGGCGACGGTCCGGGCCCGCGCGTTCCCGCCACCGCACGCCCCGCACGCCCCGTCATGCTCGACGCCATCGACCGGATCAGCGACCTCTGCGGCCGTCTCGCCGCGTGGCTGTTCTTCGCCATCGGCGTGATGATCACCTACGAGGTGGTGGCCCGCTACCTGTTCAACGCCCCGACCATCTGGGCCGAGGAGATGAGCCGCTTCTTCCAGTTGTGGGCGGTCTACATCGCCGCCGCCTACGTGCTGCGGCACCGCCAGCTGATCCGCATCACCATGCTGATCGACCGCCTGGGCGACACCGGCCGGCGCCTGGCCGAGGCTTTCACGCTCGTCTGGATCCTCGCCTTCTGCGCCATCGCCATCTGGAAGGGCTTCGTCATCGTCATCGACTCGATCGAGATCGGCCGTGCCACCTCGACCATGCTCGGGGTGCCGAAATGGATGACCGAAAGCGCGGTGCCGGTCGGCTTCCTGCTGCTGGCGCTGCAGTGCCTGGCTGAGCTCGTCCGCCTGGCCCGCGGCGGCGAAGTCGACAGCGGCCGCATCGAAGAGCAGATGTAGATGGCACCAGCATGAGCGCCGTCGTCATCCTGCTGGTGCTGATCGCGCTGCTGCTGACCGGGCTGCCGATCGCCTTCGTGCTCGGCGGCCTGGGCGTCGCCCTGCTGCTGCTCAACGACCTCAACCTGGTGATCGTGCCGCAGGCGCTCTACAGCTCGATCGACAACTTCATCCTGCTGGCCGCGCCGCTGTTCATCCTGATGTCCAACATCCTGCTGAAGGGCGGGGTCGGGCGCGACCTGTTCGCCGCCGTGCAGACCTGGGTCGGTCACTGGCCGGGCGGGCTGGCCGTGGCGACGATCGTCTCCTGCGCCATCTTCGCCGCGATCTCCGGTTCCTCGGTGGCCACGGCGGCGACCATCGGCGTGGTGGCGATCCCGGAGATGATCAAGCGGGGCTACCAGCCGCATTTCGTCTACGGCCTGCTGGCCGCGGGCGGCACCCTGGGGATCCTGATCCCGCCGTCGATCCCGATGATCGTCTACGGCGTGGTGACGGAAGAGAGCATCGTCAGCCTGTTCCTGGCCGGGATCGGACCCGGCCTGCTGCTGGCCGGCCTGTTCATCGTGTTCTCGATCGTCTACGCCAAGTTCTCGGGCGCCTTCACGCCGGTGGCACGGGCGAGCTGGGAAGAGCGTGTGCGGGCGACCTTGAGGGCGACACCGACCTTCGTGCTGGCGGCGATCATCATCCTGGGCATCTACCTGGGCATCTTCACCCCGACCGAAGCAGCCGGCATCGGCTTTGCCTGCGCCTTGCTGCTGACGGTGGTGGTGCTGCGCTCGATCACCTGGAACGAGATCAAGGAAGCGGTGCTGGAATCCATGCGGACGACGGTGACGCTGCTGCTGATCATCGCCGGCGCCAAGGTGTTCGCCAAGGCGATCACGCTCTACCGGATCCCCCAGGACGTCTCGATGCTGATCGCCCAGAACGTCGATGAGCGCGCGGTGTTCGTGCTGATCGTCTGCCTGGTGTTGCTGATCATGGGCTTCTTCCTCGAGGCGCTGTCGATGCTGCTGATCATGGTGCCGGTCCTGCACCCTTCGCTCGGCGGCCTGGGCATCGACCCGATCTGGTTCGGGGTGATGTTCGTGATCATGATCGAATGCGCGCTGATCACCCCACCGGTGGGCCTCAACCTGTTCGTCATCCAGGCCGTCGGACGAACGCAGCTGTCCGACGTGGTGCGCGGCGTCTGGCCGTTCATCCTGATCATGCTGGGCAGCGTGGTGGCGATCTACCTGTGGCCCGACCTGGCGCTGTACATTCCGTTCAAACTGTAGGGCTATGGCATAGTTCCCGGCGGGAGATGGCGATGGCGCTGCCGGAAGACGACAACAGCGGATCGGTCGACGGTGACGTCCTGCTGGCGCGGGCACGGGCCCTGGCCCCGCTCCTGCGCGGGCGTGCGGGCGAGTGCGAGGCGTTGCGCAGGCTGCCGGAGGCGAACGTCGCCGAGCTGCTCGAGGCGGGGCTGTTCCGCATCGTCCAGCCGCGCCGCTACGGCGGACACGAGTGCGACCTGCCGGCGATGCTGCGCTGCATGATCGCGGTCTCGGCCGCCTGCGGCTCGACCGGCTGGGTGCTGTGCCTGACGGCGGCGCACACCTGGTGGGCGGCACAGTACCCGCAGGCGGGCCAGGACGAGCTGTTCGCCGCCGATGGCGACCTGCGCTTCCCGTTGATCTTCGCCCCGCAGGGCCGGGCCGTGCCGGTCGACGGCGGCTACCGTCTGAGCGGGCGCTGGAACTATGCCTCGGGCTGCGATCTCAGCAACTGGCTGGGGGTCAACGCCATCGTGCCGGCCGACTGCACAAATGCGCCGCCGGCCGATCTCGTCGTCTGCATGGTGGCGATGGACGACGTGACAATCCACGACAACTGGCATGTCATGGGCCTGCGCGGCACCGGCAGCAAGCAGGCGGCAGTCGACGACCTGTTCGTACCGGCCCGGCGGGCGCTGTCGTTGAACGCCATGGAACGCGACGGACCGCCCGGTGCCGCCGTGCACGCCAATCCCTTCTACCGCGGCCCACCACTGGCGTTCCTGTCGGCCGAGCTCGGCGCCGTCGCCGTCGGCATCGCCCGCGGCGCCCTCGACGCCTTTGCCGAACGCGCGCAAAGCAAGCAGTCGGCCTTCGCCCCCGGCCAGACCCTGTCGGCGGTGCCGGCGGTACAGCGCCGCCTGGCCGAGGCGACGGCGCTGACCGACGCTGCCGAGAGCGGCCTGATGGCAATGGCCGAGACCTTCATGAAGTTGTGCGCCGACCGGGTGGCCCGCGGCGAACGCATCGCCCCCGCGCAGCGCGCGCGCATGCAGTTGCAGGCGCAGCAGGCGGTGGCCGCGGCGGCGCAGGCGGTCGACCTTCTGTTCGTCGGCGCCGGCACCAGCGCCATGGCGTCGGGCGAGACGCTTGAGCGCTGCTTCCGCGACATCAATGCCCTGCGCACCCATTACATTCTCGACCCTGAGCGGCTGCGCGAGAACTGGGGCCGGCTCGCCTTCGGCTTCGAGGCGTTGCAGCGCACGCCGGGGCTGTAACGACGAAAGGAGCTTGGCCTTGAGCGACGCAATCACACGTCAGAAGTATCCAAGCCCGGTGGACCAGGCGCACGTGGCCGGCGACTGGCAGGCGCGCGGCTACTCGTGCCACCTGTTCGTCGACCCGCCGGGCCAGCAGTGGAACGACTTCGTGCACGCCACCAACGAGCTGCTGACCGTGGTCGAGGGCCGGCTGGCGCTGGTCGTCGACGGCACCCGCCTCGACGTCGGCCCGGGCGACGAGGTCTTCATCCCGCGCAATGCCGTGCACTCGGTGCATAATGTCCATCACGGCACCACGCGCTGGCTGTTCGGCTACGATTGAGCCGGACCGACGGGACAACAAGACAGCAGGGAAGGAAACGCCATGGCTACCACCGGCCTCGACCATGACCGCCTGAAGCAGCTCACCCTCGATTTCACGGAAGCCTTCAACGCCAACGACCTGGACGGCGTCATGTCCTATTTCGCCGAGGACGCGGTCTACGACCAGTTCAACGGCGAACCGGCGACCGGCCTCGCCGCCATCCGCGAGGCCTTTGCGCCGCAGTTCGCCGGCACCTTCGGTGAGATGCGCTTTGTCGAAGAGGACCTGTTCGTCGATGCCGAGGCCGGCCGGGCGCTGGTCTCCTGGCTGTGCACCCTGGAGACCAAGCGGGGCCGGGCGGGCTGGCGCGGCCTCGACATCCTGCACTTCGACGACGCCGGCAAGATCACGGCCAAGCTGACCTATGCCAAGGCAAGTCAACCGCTGATGCAGTCGGTGCCGGCAGAGACGGCATGAACGACGTCGCCGGACAACGCAACGACGTCCTCGGCACGCCGCCGCCGGGACGTGCTTCGGAGGCGGTGACGCAGCGCTTTCAGGCGCTGCACGAGTTCGCCGCCGCGGCCGAGGCACGCCTGAGCCGCAACATCTGGGACTACCTCGCCGGCGGCTCGGAAACCGAGACGACGATGAAGCGGAACCGGCTGGCGCTCGACGCCCTGGCGCTGCGGCCGCGGGTGCTGCGCGACGTCTCGCGCATCGATCTGAGTAGCTCGGCACTGGGCACCCGGCTCGACGTGCCGCTGATTTTGGCGCCGATCGGATCGCTGGAGTCGTTTACGCCCGACGGTGGTGCCGCCGCGGCGCGGGCGGCAGCGCGCTGGAACATCCTCACCTGCTTAAGCTCGGTCTCGGAACCGGGCCTGGAGGCGACCGCGGCCGCGGCCGAGGGACCCAAGGTGTTCCAGCTCTACGTGCGCGGCGACGAAGGCTGGATCGACGACCATGCCGAACGGGCAGTCGCCGCCGGCTACACCGCCTTCTGCCTCACCGTGGATACCGCGCTCTACAGCCGGCGCGAGCGCGACATCGCCAACCGTTTCGTCAAGCCCTGGCGGGAACGGGCCCGCGGCATGTCGTTCCAGGCGGCGCTGAACTGGGACGACGTCAAGCGGTTCAAGGACCGCCACGCCATCCCGCTGCTGCTGAAGGGGATCATGGCCGCCGAAGACGCCGCCCACGCCGTCGAACTCGGCGTCGACGGCGTCTGGATCTCCAACCATGGCGGCCGCCAGCTCGACCACGGCCTGGGCAGCACCGCGGTGTTGCCGGAAATCGTTGCTGCGGTCGGCGGCAAGGCCTGCGTGATCGTCGACGGCGGCTACCTGCGCGGCACCGACGTGATCAAGGCCCTGGCGCTGGGCGCCGACCTGGTGGCACTGGGCCGCTTCACCGGGATGGCCCTGGGCGCGGCGGACGAGGAAGGCCTGGTGCGCGCCCTCGACCTGCTGGCCGAGGAGATGTGGATTGCCATGGGCCTGAGCGGGATGACCCGGCTCGACGAGCTCGACCCCGCGCTGGTCGTGCCGGCGCCGGTGACCGGCCCGGTCGACACCTTCTCCGCCTTCCCGCTGCTGGGCCGCTGATCGGCAGCGGGAGAGACGCATGCAGAAGAGCGACGGCAGGATCCTGACGACACATGCCGGCAGCCTGCCCCGGCCCGCCCGCCTGACCGAGCTGTACGCCCGCCGCGCCACCGGGGTGGCGGTGGACGAGGACGAGCTGGCGCGGCTGGCGGCAGATGCCGTCGCCGAGATCGTACCCCGGCAGGTCGCCGCCGGGATCGACATCGGCAACAACGGCGAGCAGCCGCGCGAGGCCTTCTTTCTCTACGCCCAGCGGCGCATGAGCGGCTTCTCCGGCGCCGGCGACCGGCCGCCGTTCAAGGACGTGGAGAGCTACCCGGAATTCAAGCGCCTGCGCAACGAGGCCATGGCGGTACGCACCGCGGTCTCCAACCTGGCGCCGCCGAAGGTCACCGGCGCGATCCGCTACCTCGACCCCGAGCTGATCGCGGCCGAATGCGCACAGTTCCGCGCCGTGCTGGCGCAGCAGCCCAAGGGCTTCGTCGAGCCGTTCATGACCGCGCCGTCGCCCGGCATCATCGCCGCGGCCGTGCCCAACGCCTACTACGACAGCGAGGCCGCCTATGTCGCCGCCCTGGCCGAGGCCCTGGCGGTCGAGTACCGCGCCGTGGTCGAGGCCGGCTTCCTGCTGCAGCTCGACTGCCCCGACCTGGCGATGGAGCGGCACATGTCCTATGCCGACCGGCCGCTCGGCGATTTCATCGCCTTCATCGAACTGGTGATCGACGCCATCAACCGGGCGCTCGATGGCATCCCGCCCGAGCGGGTGCGGCTGCACGTCTGCTGGGGCAACTACGAAGGCCCGCACGACGCCGATGTCGCCCTGGCCGACATCCAGGCGGCGATCCTGCAGGCCCGGGTCGGCGGCTTCCTGTTCCCGCTGGCCAATCCGCGCCATGCGCACGAGTGGCGTTGCTTCGCCGACGGCGCCATCGGCGACGACCAGGTGCTCGCGATCGGCGTCATCGACACCACCACCAACTACATCGAGCACCCGGAAGTCGTGGCCGAGCGGATCGAACGCGTCGCCCGGGCGCTCGGCGACCCGAGCCGGGTCATCGCCGGCACCGACTGCGGCTTCGACACCTCGGCCGGCATGGGCCGGGTCGCCGAGGACGTGGTCTGGGCCAAGCTTAAGGCCATGCGCGACGGCGCGGCGCTGGCCAGCGAACGGCTGTTCTGAACTGACGATACCAATCCGTCACCACCGGACTTGTGCCAGTGGTCCATCCTTCGAGACGGGCTAGAGCTTGTCCTCGGGCGGGCGAAGCCCGACCCGTGGGGCCCTCCTCAGGATGAGGAGGAGCGAAACACAGCCCTCAACCTGAGGAGGCCGCGAAGCGGCCGTCTCGAAGGATGGGTTGCCGGGACAAGCCCGGCAACGACGAAAGGCGGGTCGCTGTCAGTACTGGCCCGCGCCCGCCGCCGGCTTCTGCCGGCCGACCCGGGTGTAGAACGTCTCGGGGATGTCCGCGGCGCGCTTGTAGAAGTACCAGTGACACGGCTTGGTGTGATCCGGATCGTAGCCGGTGACCCACAGCGGATGGCCGCCCCATTCCATCGGCAGCAGCTCGTTGAAGGCGCAGTGGGTGCAGTAGTAGGGCACCCCGGTCTCGCCCCACGACCAGTCGTGCGCCGCCTGGGTGACGCCGAAATCGTACGGCGGTCCGAGCCGCGAGGGCGTGCCGTCGACGGGATCGCCACGTCGCATGCGCCCGCCCGAGCCGCAGGGATCCATGCGCAAGGCATAGCGGTCGCCCTGGTCGATGATTTCCACGTCGCCCTGCTGCTCGGGACCGCAGCGGTGCGCGCGCATGATTTCCGCCGTCAGCTGCACCCGCTGCGCGACCGAGACCTTCAGAAAGCCGCGCCAGGTCCGCTTCATCATCCAGCCGCCCTGGGTCGCCCGCAGCATTTCGCCGAGCTCGGCTTCGCCTTGGCGACGGGCGATCTGCGTGAACAGGTCCCACAGCCAGTCGCAGAACAGGTCGTGCAGCGACTTGCCCTCGGGCACCGTGTAGCGGGCCAGCGCCTTGGCATCGTCGTCGCGGCCATCGTCGATGGCCTGCTCGATGAGCTGCGGGGTCGCCTTGCCCAGGTCCTCCCAGTCGTCCTGCCGCACCGCCCGGCCGACGGCGGCGAGATCGCTCAGCTTCAACATGTCGGCTCTCCCTCAGCGATACCTGTCAGTACACCGGATGCGGCGACACCCCGAACAGCCAGAGGTGCAGGAACCCGGCGAACAGGCCATAGATCACCACGGCCAGCAGCGGCCGCCACCAGCCGATCTCCTTCAGGCTGAGCTGCGCCCGCCCCTGGACGATCGCCAGGAACGGCAGCCAGGAGGTGCCGGCGGCGAAGCGGGCCCAGGCTTCCGGATCGCGCTTCGCCCGCTTGGCATCGATCAGGTGCGGGCCGATCAGGGCCAGCGCCAGGAAGGCGCCGAACAACAGCAGCGAGGCGAGGTCGCCATTGGCGACCAGGTGCGCCAGCGCCCAAATGGCGACGCCCCACAGAAACGGGTGCCGGGTGACGGCGACGATGCCGCGCACCGGCTGTTCCTGTTTCAGCACCCCTTCGGCGCCGGCGCTGGTCGGGTTCGGCGTGGTCAGGCCGATCACCACCAGCAGCATGGCGACGAACACCAGCAGCGGCACCAGCCACATGGCGAAGGCCGGCGGCTGCCACAGCGCCACGTAGGGCGCGCGGCCATAGGCGATCGACATCCAGACGATGGCGCCCAGCGACAACACCGAGAACAGGCCCTGGTAGCCCTTCTCGCCGATCATGCCGACGAGCCTGCCGCGCAGTGGCGTACCGGAAATGAAGATGTGGATGCCCAGGAACAGCAGGCTGGCCAGCAACAACGACGTCATGCGCACGCCCCCCAATGACCGCTTCGCCGTGGCCGGAGACTACCCCGCCGCCGGCCATCGGTGAAGGCGGCGCTGCGCTTTGCCTATTCGCTGATCGGCTGGAACCGTCGCGCCCGGGCTTCGCCGGCCTCGATCTGCGCCGGCGTGAGCTGGCGGGCCAGCAGCTGCAGGTTGCCCCTGGCCGGTGCCAGGCCGGCGGCGGCGGCGCGCCACCACCAGACGAAGGCCTCGACCGGATCCGCCTCCACGCCGATGCCCTGGCGGTACATGTCGCCCAGGTTGAACATCGCCTGCGGCAGGCCCTGGTCGGCGGCGCGGCGGTACCAGGCGAGCGCCTGCTGCGGGTCGCGGGGCACGCCCTGGCCCGCGTCATAAAGCGCGGCCAGGGAGAACTGGGCCATCGGATCGCCGTTGTCCGCCGCCGCGCGGTACCACTTTGCCGCCGCGGCCGGATCCGGTGCGCCGCCGCGCCCGGCCATATACGCGCCGCCCAGGTTGACCTGGGCCCCGGCGTGCCCCTGGCGCGCGGCCCGCTCCAGCCAGGCCATGCCGGCGGCGTCGTCGCGCGGCGTGCCGCGGCCATAGATCAGGGCCAGGCCGAGGCGGAACTGCGCCGAGTCCTTGCCGGCCTCGGCGCCGACCCGGTACGCGGCCACCGCACCCTCGGGATCGGGACCGGCAATGCCTTCGCCGCGCTCGAGCATGCGCCCGAGGTTGTAGGCCGCAGTGCCGTTGTCCCGGTGCATCACCTGGCGGTACATCGCGATCGCCCTGGCGTCGTCCTCCTCGACGCCGACGCCGCTGGCGTAGTGCCGCGCCATATTGGCGATGGCGTCGACGTGTTCCTGCGCGGCCGCCGCCTTGTACAGCTCGACGGCGCGCAAATCGTCGACCGGGACGCCGACGCCGCGTTCGTAGAGGACGCCGAGGTTGTTCTGCGCCGGCGCGTAGCCGCTAGCGGCGGCGGCGCGGTAGAGCTTCACGGCCAACGCAATGTCCTGCTCGCCGCCCGCATCCAATGCGAGCAGCACCGCCAGGTTGTACTGACCGCGCGGATCCCCCTGGTTGGCCGCGGCGCCATACCAGCGCCGCGCCTCGGCCAGGTCCTGTTCGACGCCCTCGCCGTGCTCGTACAGGAAGCCCAGGTTCAACTGCGCTTCGGCCACCCCCGCCTCGGCCGCCTGGCGAAACAGCGGCACCGCCTGCCGCAGGTCCTGGTCGACACCGAAACCGCGCTGGTAGGCCAGGCCGAGGTCGTTCATGGCATTGACCTCGCCCGCGTCCGCGGCAGCACGGAACAGCGCGGCCGCGCGGGCGGGATCGACGGCAACGCCGCTGCCCTCCTGGTACAGCAGACCGAGGGCACGTTGCGCCAGCGGGTGGCCGGCCTCGGCGGCGGCCTGGTACCAGCGGACCGCCGCGTCGAGGTCGGCGGCCACCACCTCGCCGTCCTGCAGCAGCTGGGCCAGACGGTACTGGGCATTGGCGTGGCCGGCCTCGGCCGCGGCCGTGTACAGCGCCAGGGCGCGCGGCGGGTCGGCCTCGACCCCGGCGCCGCGGATCAGCAGGGCGGCGAGATTGGCCTGCGCCGGCACGTAGCCCTGCGCCGCCGCCGCCTCGAACCAGCGCGCGGCCTCGGCGCGGTCGCGCGGCTGGCCCTGGCCCAGGGCCGCCATCACCCCCAGGCTGTCCTGGGCCTCGGCATGTCCCTGCCCCGCCGCCTTGGCGAACCAGCCGCGGGCGGTGGCGAAGTCCTGCGGCACCCGCTCGCCAAGCTGAAACAGCAAGCCGGCCAGATATTGCGCCTCGGCATCGCCGGCCGCCGCCCGCTCGAGCACCCGGTCGACGCCATCGTCACCGGGGCCGGACGGCCAGGCATGCGGTGCTGGATCGCTATCCGGCAAGGCCGCCCACGCCGGCGCCCCCAGCGCAGCGACGAGCAGCAGCAGGCCGGCAACGGCGAGCGTGCGCAGCGCCGCGGCCGCGCTGGCCCGCCGGCCGACGACGGGCCGCTCGGCAGCACGGCTGACGGTCAGCGGTCGGCGATGACGCGCAGGGCGTCGCGTCCTTTGTCCGTCAGCTTGCAGACCAGCCATTCCGGTTTCAGGGGGTTGGCGAACCAGGGCTCGGCCCAGCCCGCGCGGATACAGGCACGAATGGTCCGGGCGTCGATCTCCTGGCCGAACTCGTCGAACAGAGGTAGCTTGCCCCCGGCCTGCTTCAAGCCGCGGGCCAGATAGCGCAGTTGTGCCGGGCTCGGCCGCGCGCCATTGACAGGCGCCTCGACGGCCCCGGAGTGCCTCCCACCCATATCTCCAGGTTAACGGATCGCTACCAGCGCGCAAAGTCACAGTGGCTCGATGAAATCCGCCGGGATTCGGCGCCCGCCACGTGGTCGCGGCGTCCCGGCAATCGTGGCGAATTTGTTGCCAACGGGTTGACTTTTGCTGCAATGCACAATATATCCTGCTCAACCTTTCACATCATTGTCATAGTTGACGGAACGTAAGATGCAGCAGCTCAGGCCCCGGCGGGGTTGCCTGTGGCCGATGTGGCCGCATGGTGACAAGCCCAATCACGAATACTGCGGCGCTCAGAAGGCCACAGGCAGCTCCTATTGCGACCTTCATCGTCGGATGTCGATCCGCGACTTCGAGGAAGAGCCCCGGCAGCCGTTCGTGCCCGGGCGCAAGGCCGCCTGACGACGCGCGGCCTCTACCCGGCCGCCGCCGCGCGGCCGGTCCTGGCGTTCACGAAATCCGCCATCGCCCGTAACGTCGCGTCCGCCTGATCGCGGTGCGGCGAATGGCCGCACGCGGGCAGCATTTGCACGTCGACCGGCGCGCCGCTCTGCCCGCGGATGGCGTCGCACTGCGCGACCGTGCCGTATTCGTCGTCTTCGCCCTGGACGATCAGCGCCGGCACCCGCACGGCGGGCAGGTATTCCTCCAGGTTCCAGTGCACGAAGGCTGGATCGAGCCACGCGCCAGCCCAGCCGTTGAAGGCGATGTCGACGTTGTCGCCGTGATGGCGGGCGAGCCGCGCCCGCAGGTCGGTCTCGGCATAGGCCGCCCGCGTTGCGGCGATCGCCGTCAGGTTCATCTCCTCCGTGAATACGTGCGGCGCCTCCAGCACCAGCGCCTGCAGGCCCGGCGCCGGCGTGCCGCCGGCATAGATCAGCGCGATCGAGGCGCCGTCGGAATGGCCGACCAGGATGTGTTCGCCGACCCCGGCCGCACGCAGGAACGCCGGCAGCCCCTCAAGTCCCTCATCGTGCATGTAGCGCACGGACCACGGCAGCGGTGCCGGATCGGACGCGCCATAGCCGCGGCGGCTGTACACCAGCGCGCCCAGCCCGGTGGCCGCGACCAGCCGTGCCGGGAAATCGCGCCACAACGAGACCGAGCCCAGCCCCTCGTGCAGGAACACCAGCGTCGGGCCGGCTGCCGCCTCCGGCCGCGGCCCCAGCCACAGGCATTCCAGCCGGTGGCCGTCGACGGCGACGAAACCGCTGTCGCGCCGCATCAGCCGCGCAGCTTGAACCGCTGGATCTTGCCGGTGGCCGTCTTTGGCAGGTCGGCGGCGAACTCGATCCAGCGCGGATACTTGTAGGGCGCCAGCCGGTCCTTGACGAACTGCTTCAGGTCGTCGGCCAGGGCAGCGTCGCCGTCCCCCTCCTTCAGCACCACCACGGCCTTGGGCTTGACCAGTTCGTCGGCGTCCTGCTGGCCGACCACGGCGGCCTCGAGCACGCGCGGATGGGCCATCAACGCCGACTCCACTTCGAACGGCGAGACCCAGATCCCGCTGACCTTGAGCATGTCGTCGGTGCGGCCGGCATAGACGAAACGGCCATCCGCATCCTGCTGGTACTTGTCGCCGGTCCTGGTCCAGCGCCCTTCGAAGGTGGCCAGACTCTTCTCCCGGTTGTTCCAGTAGAACGGCGCGCTCGACGGCCCGCTGACCAGCAGGTCGCCGACTTCGCCGGCGGCCACCTCCTGGCCGGCATCGTCGACCAGCCGGCACTCGTAGCCCGGCACCGGCCGGCCGGTCGTGCCGTAGCTGATGTCGTCGGGCCGGTTGGAGAGAAAGATGTGCAGCATCTCCGTCGAGCCGATACCGTCGAGGATGTCGACGCCGAAGCGCTCGACCCAGCGCCGGGCGACGTCCTCCGGCAACGCCTCGCCGGCGGAGACGCACATGCGCAGGCGAGCGGAACTGCGTGCCCGGTCGATGCCGTCGTCGGCCAGGATGCCGGCATAGAGCGTCGGTACGCCATAGAAGATTGTCGCCTGGTGCTGCTGCAGCCGTGCCATCACCGAGTCCGGGGTCGGCCGCTCGGCCATCAGCACCGCCGTGGCGCCGACCGCCAGCGGAAACGTCATGGCGTTGCCAAGACCGTAGGCGAAGAACAGCTTGGCGGCGGAAAACACCACGTCTTCGGCACGGATCCCGAGCACGCCGAGGCCGTAGTAGACCGCGGTGTGGATCATGTCGGTCTGCAGGTGCGGCGCCCCTTTGGGCCGGCCCGTCGACCCCGAGGAGTAGAGCCAGAAGGCGATGTCGTCGGCCGAGGTATCGGCCGCCTCCAGGGTGTCGGGCTGCGCCGCAATGACATCGTCGAGCCGGGGATGCCCCATGGCATCGCCTTCGCCGGCCACGACGACATGCTCGAGCAGCGGCAGGCGGTCGAGCAGCGGTGCGACGACGGGCAGCAGGGCGGCACTGACCACCAGGGCCCGGGCACGGGAGTCGCGCAGCATGTAGTCGTAGTCGTCGCCGGTCAGCAGGGTGTTCACCGGGACCGCCACCAGGCCCGCCTTGATGGCGCCGAAGAACACCGCGGGGAAGTCGACGCTGTCGAGCATCAGCATCAGCACGCGCTGCTCCTGCGACAGGCCGAGGTCGGCGAGCATGTTGCCGCAGCGGTTCATCCGCGCCTGCAGGTCGGCATAGCTATGGCTGCCGGTGTCGTCGATGACGGCGGTCTTGTCGGCGTTGCCCTGCTCGACGTTGCGGTCGATGAAGTCGACCGCGGCGTTGTAGCTCCGCGGCACCGTCACGTCCGGCGGGCTCGCCGCCAGGTCGTAGCTGCTGTATGCGCTCACCGTTGCTCCTCCCCCTCGCCCCGCCGACGGCGCTCAGGCCAGCAGGGTCAGCCATTCCCGGGCCCACGCGACGCCCGCCTCCTCCGGCAGCTCATCACCCGAGGCGTTGTGCTCCAGGCGGGCGCCGACGCGCTTGGCGCCGAGTTCGGCCAGCAGCTCGTCGAACAGCCGGCCGCCGAAATTGTAGGTGTCGGCATAGGTCGAGTCGCCGAGGCCAATGATCCCGTAGCGCACGGCGGCGAGATCGGGACGACCTTCCTTCAGGTCGTCGAACAGCGCCTGGGCATTGTCCGGCACGTCACCCTGGCCGTAAGTCGAGGTGCAGATCAGGAACAGGCCATCGCGCTCGAACACGTCGGCGGCGAGATCGCCCATGTCGAGCACCTCGACGCCATAGCCGGCCTCGGCCAGCACCGGCTCCACGTCCTCCGCCACCAGTTCCGCCGTGCCCGTCATGGTGCCAACCAGTATCGTGACTTGTTCGGTCATCTCCGCCTTTCCCGGTTGCACCGTTTTCGCTCGCGGCTTGCCTCGACCGAAGATGCGATATAGTGCATATTTTCGCACACAGACAAGCTAGACGAAATATATTTCATATCCCGGCTCGTCCATCCCCTCGTATTGAAGTGAAAATCGATGCGGACGCAAGCGAACAGCAGGAGTGGCGCCGACAACACGGCCGGCAACGACTATCTGCGTCTGGTCGGCGAGCGGGTACGCGACCTGCGGGCGCGCCGCGGCATGACCCGCAAGATCCTGTCGCGCGACTCCGGGGTATCGGAACGCTACCTCGCCGAACTGGAGAACGGCCGCGGCAACATCTCCATCATGCTGCTGCGGCAGATCGCCGAAGCGATGCACATTCCCATCGACGACCTGGTGCGCGAGGGACCGGACATGCCGATCGAGCTGTCGCTGATCGTCGAGCAGCTGCGACGACTCGATGCCGGCGAACTCGACGACCTGCACCGTCAGCTGCAGACACGGCTCGGCAGCGATCAGGCCCGCGGTGGCCGCATTGCCCTGATCGGCCTGCGCGGCGCCGGCAAGAGCACGCTCGGCCAGGAGCTCGCGGCACGCCTGTCGGCACCGTTCGTGCAGCTCAACAAGGAAATCGAGGCCGAAGCCGGGATGAGCCTGAGCGAGGTGTTCGACCTGTTCGGCCAGGCAGCGTTCCGTCGCCTGGAGCGGCAGTGCCTGGAGCGGGTGATCGACGAGCAGGAACGCGTGGTGATCGAGGCCGGCGGCAGCCTGGTGTCGGAGCCGGCGACCTTCGAGCGGCTGCTCACGGCCTGCTATACGATCTGGCTGCAAGCCGCGCCCGAAGAGCACATGAAGCGCGTGCTGGCACAGGGCGACCACAGGCCGATGGCCGGCAATCGCGAAGCCATGGGCGATCTGCAGCGCATCCTCGAGGGGCGCAACGAGCTCTACGGCAAGGCCGATGCGGTCGTCGACACCTCCGGACGCCCGGTCGACGCCTGTGTCGAGGAGCTGGTCGCGCTGAGCGCGGGCGCCGCCGCCGCGAGCTGACCCGCCGTTCTTTGCCGCGCCGGCGCCGGCACTGTACGCCGGCAAAGCTTTGACGCGTCCTGCAGGTTGTGGACAATTCCAAGCGTGGGCACTTACCGCATGCTTTGCCGGCTGCTGCCGGTGCTGTTGTTCGCCTGGGCCGGGCCCGGCGTGGCCGCCAGCGTGACCATCGACGGCATCCGCTTCGCCGAAGGTTCGCCCAACATGCGCCTGGTCGGCGTGAGCGGCCGCGGCACGGTGCAGGATCCGTTCGTGGTGCGCGAGGAGATCGTCGCCAGCGGCGATGTCATCCTGCGCATCGATGTCGAATCGCCGGCCTTCGGCAATCGCCTGCGCACGCTGCACGCGATGGGCTTCGCGCTGCGCAAGGAAGTGATCAACAGCACCGACGAGACCTGGGATCACTTCGCCATGGAACTGCAGTTCGTGGTCGGCGAGGCCAGCGACTATTACGACGGCCTGTCGTTCGCCCAGGCGACACGGGTCAACCGGCCGTTTCGTTCCGACCGCTTCGCCAAGGTCGAGGACATGGCCGAGCCGCGCGACATGGTGCGCTTCACCGACGGCGTGGTGACCCCGGGACAGGGCGCGGTGTTCCTGGTATCGATCACCCATACCGGACCGCAGCCGACGTTCTTCCTGGTCCAGCACGTGCGCAAGCCGGTGGCGCAACTCGATCTGCCGCTGCGACTGGCGGGCGATGCCGCGAAGCCGGGCCGGCGCGGCGACGAGGGAGGCTCATAAGCGTCATGGCAACGGTCGAAACGCGTCCGCCCCGGCTCCCCGTCCCGGCACCGGTACCCGACGAGACGGCATCCGCGGGCAACCGCAATGGCGCCCTGCTTGCCGCCGTGCATCTCGCGCGCATCCCGTTGCTGGTGCTGTCGCTGCTGTGGCTCGTCATCTGCCTTGGCTACATCGCCCTGTACGTCGGCTGGGACGCCCTGGTGTTCCTGCTGCCGCACGAGCTGGCTGCCATGGTGGCGGCGATCGTCACCCCGGTGCTGACGATCTGGCTCGCGGCTTTCCTGATCGGCCGCGGCAACGAGCAGCGCCGTCACAACGCCGCGATCGAGCAACGCATCGACGGCCTGTTGTTTCCCGGCGAGGCGGCCGAACGCCGGGCCGCCGAAGTCGGCGAGCGGCTGCGCCAGCAGGCCGCGGCGCTGTCCGCCGCGTCCCGCCAGGCCAGCGAGGAGACCGAGGCCATCGACACGCAGCTGCAGGGCCGGCTGCGCGACCTCGAGCGGGCATCGGGTGCCGCCTCGGCCCGGGCCAATGCCCTGCTGCAGGAACTGGACGAACGCATCCGCGCCCTCGAAGCCGCCGCCGACCGGATCGCCGCCAAGCAGGCGGAGATCGACGGCCGCCTGGCCGACGACAGCCGGGCCTTGAACCAGGCCGGCACGCAGATCAGCGAAGCGGCCGACGCCGCCGCGGCGAAGCTGTCGCAGTCCGCCGACCAGCTCTCCGGCTCGCTGGACGAAGTGGGCCGCCGCGCCGAGACTATCGCCAGCCAGGTGATCGCCCAGGCCGGCCAGTCGGCCCAGGCCTGGCAGCATGAGCTGGCCGGCATGGAGGATGCGGTCGAGGCCAGCGCCCGCAGCGCCACGGACCAGGCCGATGCGGTGGCCGAGAGCCTGCGCGCGCGGCTGGACGCGCTCGACGGCAGCGCCACCGTGGCCCTGCAAAGGGTGCAGGAGAAGGCCAGCGAGACCGCGGCCTCGCTGCGCCGCGAGGCGGAATCCGTGACCGCCTCGGCAACCTCGGCGGCGGAAGATGCGATCGCCCGCACGGCGGGCATGGAAACCGCCGTGCGCGAACGCGCCAACGCCGTCTTGTCGGAGGTCGAGGGCTTCGGCAACCAGGTCCGCAACAGCTGGGACGGCCTCGAGAGCGCCTTACGCCTGCAGTCGGAGGCGATCGATGCCGCCATCGACGCCACCGTCGGCCGCGTCGACAGCCGGGCCGAGCAACTCGCCAGGGTGTTCGAGCAGCACGAACGCCGCTTTGCCGAAGCCGTCGAGCGCATGCTCGACGATGCCGAAGGCCGGATAAGCGGCCTGACGGGCCGCTTTTCCGAACATGGCGCGTCGGTGCGCGGCAGTGCGGCGGCCGTGATCGGCGTAATCGAGGAAGCCGCCGGCCAGTTGCAGAGCGCCTTGAGCGAACGCGCCGAGGCGCTGAACGCCAGCATCGATGCCTCGAGCAGCCGGGCGCAGCGACGGGCCGAAGAGCTTGCCCGCACCTTCACCGGCCGGAGCCAGGAGATCGGCGAGGCCAACGATCGCCTGATCGCCGACCTGGCCAAGCGTGCGGTCGAGGTCGCCGACGTATTCCGCCAGCAGGGCCAGGCCGCGATCGAGCAGGCCGACGCAGCGGCCGAGCAGGCGTCGGCCCGGGCGGCGGCGATGACGCGCGTGTTCCGCCAGGAGATCGGCGCGATCGAAACGACGGCGCAGGAGACCGGCGGCCGCCTCAGCGACGAGGCGCACCAGCGCATCTCGGCCCTGCGCCAGGAGATCGCCGACAATCTGCGCCAGGTGCTCGACGAAATCGGCAGCGCCGGCCAGACGGCGCTGGAGAAGGCCGCCGAGGTCGAAGAGGGTTTCCGCTATCAGGTCGGCGAGCTCACCGCCGCTGTCGATCGGGCCAGCGCGCAGAGTGCCGAAATGGCCGATCAGCTGCACCAGGAAGGCCAGCGCCTGGCCGCACTGGCCGACGCCTTCGTCAAGCAGACCAGCGAATTCGGCGGCAAGCTGAACCACGATGCCGACGTCCTGCGGGCCGCGTCGGTCGACGTCGCCGAGCTGACCCGCGACATCGGCGCGGAGGTGAGCCGGCACATGGCGGCGATGCGCGAGGCCGGCAGCGGGGCCCGCGCCGAAGCGGACAGCGTCGGCGAGAGCTTTCACGCTGCCGCGCGTACGCTGGCTGACGCCATCGAGAGCGAACGCAGCCAGATCGGCGAAGTCGCCAGCGCGATCAACGCCATGGTCGAGCGGCTCGCCGCCAGCAGCGCGGAGATGCGCGCGGTCGCCGACGCCGCAACCACCCGGATCGGGTACAGCACGGGCGCCGTCGACGAGAGCCGCGCCGCCGTGGTCACGACGCGCCAGGAGATCGCCGCCGCCGGCGAGGCCGCCCGGGCCCAGGTTGCCGCACTGTCGACCGCCGCCGCCGACGGTCTGGGACAGCTGCAGCAGCTCGGCGACGGCTATGTCGAGCAGACCCGGGCGCTGGGCAGCGAGGCCGACAGCGTATTCGCCCGGGCCCAGGCGGCGAGCCAGGCGTTGGCCGAGCATTCGCAGGCGCTGACCGCGGCCAGCGACCGGGCCCGGGCCGAATCCAATGCCCTGGACCTGGCCTTGCGCGAGCAACTCGAGCTGCTCGAACGGGCCCTGCAGGACGGCGCCCGCCAGGGCGCGGCCTCGCAGGCGCAACTGCAGGCGCAGCGCGACCAGTTGCACAGCCTGGCCGAAACCATGGACCGGCACGCCGATGCCATCACCACGGCGATCGGCGAGGAAACGGCGGCCCTGCAGCGGGTCGCGGTGGAGACGGCGCAGCAGTTCGCGCAGAGCGGCGCGGCGATGCGCGGCGAAGCGGCCGCCCTGGTCAACGCGGCCAGCGAGGGCCGCACCGAGCTGGATGCCAGCGTCGCCCGGCTGCAGGAAGGCGAAGAGCTGATGGCGGCGACCGCGGCCCGTGCCCGCCAGGATGCCCAGCGGATCAGCGATCTGCTCACCGCGACCGGCAGCGCGCTGCAACAGACCACGTCGCGCGCGCAGCAGCATGTCGACGAGATGCGCCGGCACTTCGACGCAGAGAGCCGGCGGATGGTGCAGGACGGCCAGCAGGCAGCGGCCGGCCTGGCCGGCGCGGCGGGCGAGCTGTCGACGACGATCAGCGGCCTGGACAAGCATGCCGGCGAGGCGCTCGGCCGCATCGGCGCCGCCGCCGACCGGCTCCGCGAAGCGTCCGACGAAGCCGGCTCCGCCCTGCACCGGGCGCGCGGCCGTTTCGATGCCGCCGGCGAGCACCTGGCCGACACCGCCGGTCGCGAGTCCGAGCGCATCCTCGGCGCCGGCGTCGCCATGCGCCAGGAGGGCCAGACGCTGGTCGAGGCCATGGCCGATGCGACCGGCCGGCTGCGCCACCAGCTCGACCAGGTGAGCGAGGAAAGCCAGGCGCTGAACGACGCCACCGCCGCCAGCGCCAGCCAGCTCGCCGACGCCGCCGACGCCCTGCGCGCGGAGATGCGCCACGTCGGCGACGAAGGCGCCACCAATCAGGCCAAGCTGCAGGTCATGGCCGATCAGCTCAACGACTACGCCCGCAAGCTGGAGACGACCTCGGCCCGTACCACCGACTTTCTCGAGCGCCTGGGCGGCAACGCCCGCGAACAGGCGGAGGAGCTGGCCGCTGCCGCCGAGGCGGTCCAGCAGCGCGCCGCCGAGGCCGAAGCGAAGTCTGCGCGCGGCCGGCGCCATGCCTTCATGCGCGACCTCACCTTCCTGACCGACCGCCTGAATGCGCTGGCGATCGACCTGGACCGCACGGTCGAACAGAACGTGCCGGAAGACGCCTGGCAGCGCTATCTGCGCGGCGACCGTTCGGTCTTCGCGCGCCGCCTGCTGCGGCGCCAGGACAAGGCGTCGCTCGACGGGATCCGCGACGAGTATCAGCAGAACGCCGAGTTCCGCGACCACGTGAACCGCTACCTGTCGCAGTTCCAGGAAGCGATCGAGCAGGCCGAGGCGAACGACCCCGACGACGTCCTGGCCGCGGCCATGCTGTCCTCGGACGTCGGCAAGCTGTTTCTGCTGCTGTCGCGGGCGCTGGGGCGCCTGAGCTGACGTTTCGAGCTGCCGGCCGCCGGGGCGCGCGCGTTGGCGGCACTAAAGTGCGTGATAGTGCTTGCCGTAACGGAAACCTGCATTATAATGCCTGTTGCCATTGAGAAGCATTGACATCATCGAAGCAATTGGGAGCCGCCACGGATGATCGATTTCCGGACGGAACCGTCGCGTTATCGCCACTGGCGACTGAGCGTTGACGGTCGAACCGCGACCCTGGCGCTTGATGTCGCCGAGGACGGCGGCCTGCGCGACGACTACGAGCTGAAGCTCAACTCCTACGACCTAGGTGTCGACATCGAGCTGCACGATGCGATCCAGCGGCTGCGCTTCGAGCATCCGCAGGTGGCGGCGGTGGTGGTGACCTCGGACAAGGACCGGGTGTTCTGCGCCGGCGCCAATATCCGCATGCTCGCCGGCAGCAGCCACGACCACAAGGTCAACTTCTGCAAGTTCACCAACGAGACCCGCAACGGCATCGAGGACTGCACCGACAACTCGGGCCTGCGCTTCATCGCCGCCGTCAACGGCTCGTGCGCGGGCGGCGGCTACGAGCTGGCGCTGGCCTGCGACAAGATCGTGCTGCTCGACGACGGCTCGACCTCGGTGTCGCTGCCGGAAGTGCCCTTGCTGGCGGTGCTGCCGGGCACCGGCGGACTGACCCGCCTCGCCGACAAGCGGCGCGTGCGCCGCGACCGGGCCGACTTCTTCTGCACCCTGGAGGAAGGCATCCGCGGCCGACGCGCGGTCGACTGGCGCCTGGTCGACGAGATCGCCCCGCGGTCCAAGTTCGACGATGCCGTCGCCCGCCACGTCGCCGAGGCGGTCGCCGCCTCGGACCGGCCGGGAGCGGCCGACGGCATCGACTTGACGCCGCTGGCGCGCGAGATCGACGGCGATGGCGTGCGCTACGGTTTCGTCAGCATCGACATCGACCGTGCCGCCCGCACGGCCAGCCTGACCGTGAAGGGCCCGAGTACGCCGCCGCCGGCCGACGGCGCCGGCGTGCAGGCCGAAGGCGCGGCGTTCTGGCCGCTGCAGCTGATGCGCGAGCTGGACGATGCGATCCTGCATCTGCGTCTGAACGAGACGGAGACCGGCACCTGGCTGCTCCGCACCGAGGGCAACGGCGAGCTGGTCGCCGCCTACGACGCCTTGCTCGAATCCGCCGCCGGGCACTGGCTGGTGCGCGAGATCCGGCTAATGATGAAGCGCACGCTCAAGCGCCTCGACGTCAGCTCGCGCAGCCTGTTCGCGCTGATTGAGCCGGGCAGCTGCTTCACCGGCAGCCTGCTCGAGCTGGCCCTGGCCGCCGATCGCAGCTACATGCTCGACGGCCAGTTCGAAGGCGACAACCGGCCGCCGGCGGTGGTGCGGCTGACGGCGATGAACTTCGGCGGGCTGCCGATGCCCAACGACCTGACCCGCCTCGAGAGCCGCTACCTGGACGACCCCGACGCCGTCGCGCAGGCCCGCGAGCGCCTGGGCGAAGCGCTGGAAGCGGCCGATGCCGACGATCTCGGGCTGGTCACGTTCGCCCCGGACGACATCGACTGGGAAGACGAGGTCCGCATCGCCATCGAGGAGCGCGCGGCGTTTTCGCCCGATGCCCTCACGGGCATGGAGGCCAACCTCCGCTTCGCCGGCCCGGAAACCATGGAAAGCAAGATCTTCGCCCGGCTGACCGCCTGGCAGAACTGGATCTTCCAACGACCAAACGCGGTCGGAGAGCAGGGCGCCCTGCCCCGCTACGGCTCCGGCCAACGCAACGAATTCGATTTCAGGAGGGCCTGAGGCCATGGGTATCGACTATCAGGAACGCATCCCCAACAACGTCAACCTGTCCGACGACCGCCGCCTGCAGCGCGCGCTGGAGGCCTGGCAGCCGAACTTCCTGAAGTGGTGGCACGAGATGGGGCCGACGGAGTTCGAGAACTTCGAGATCTACCTGCGCACCGCCGTCAGCGTCGACTCCAAGGGCTGGGCCAACTTCGGCCACGTGAAGATGCCCGACTACCGCTGGGGCATCTTCCTGGCCGAGCCCGAGGCCGACCGCAAGGTCAATTTCGGCGAGCACAAGGGCGACGCCGCCTGGCAGGACGTGCCCGGCGAATACCGCGGCGTGCTGCGCCGGCTGATCGTCACCCAGGGCGACACCGAGCCGGCCTCGGTCGAGCAGCAGCGCCATCTCGGCATGACCGCGCCGTCGCTCTACGACATGCGCAACCTGTTCCAGGTCAACGTCGAGGAAGGCCGCCACCTGTGGGCCATGGTCTATCTGCTGCACGCCTATTTCGGCCGCGACGGCCGCGAGGAGGCCGAGGCGATGCTGGAGCGCCACTCCGGCGATCCCGACAAGCCCCGCATCCTCGGCGCCTTCAACGAGAAGACGCCGGACTGGCTGTCGTTCTACATGTTCACCTACTTCACCGACCGCGACGGCAAGTACCAGCTCGCCAGCCTGGCCGAGAGCGGTTTCGATCCGCTGTCACGGACCTGCCGCTTCATGCTGACCGAGGAAGCGCACCACATGTTCGTCGGCGAGACCGGGGTCGGCCGGGTGATCCAGCGCGCCTGCGAGATCATGAACGAGCACAAGACCGAGGACGTGCGCCGGCACGGCGGCGTCGACCTGCCGACGATCCAGAGGTACCTGAACTTCCACTTCTCGGTCTCGGTCGACCTGTTCGGCTCGGAGATCTCGACCAATGCCGCCAACTACTACTCGATGGGCCTGAAGGGCCGGTTCGAGGAGACCAAGATCGACGACGATCACATCCTCCACGACGGCACCTATCCGCTGATCGAACTGTCGGGCGATGGCTTCGCCACCAAGCAGGAGAATGCCCTGACGGCGGTGAACGAGCGCCTGCGCGACGACTATATCGAGGACTGCGCCCGCGGCGTGCGGCGCTGGAACCAGATCATCAAGCGCAACGGCATCGACTTCGAGCTGAAGATCCCGCACCGCGCCTTTCACCGCCGCATCGGCGCATTCGCGCCGGAGAATACCGGCGGCATGCAGGTGGCGCCGGACGGCCGCATCATCACCGAGGCCGAGTGGGACCAGCGCCATGGCGAATGGCTGCCGACCGACGCGGACCGGGCCTATATCACCTCGCTGATGCACCAGGTGGTCGAGCCTGGCAAGTACGCCGGCTGGATCGCCCCGCCCGCGCGCGGCATCAACAACCAGCCGGCCGACTTCGAGTACGTGCGCCTGAGCTAGCGTTCCGCGCGGGCTTCGGCCAAATTGGTGGGGGGAGCTTCGGCTCCCCCTTTCCTTTGCCCGACCGCCAGGGAGCCCGCCGCCGCGATGGATCAACCGCACACCCCGCCGCCTGCCGCCGCGGCCGACCCGATCCCGAACTCCGACTGGGGCGGGCAGCGGCCGCAACGGGATATCCCCTTCACCTGGCGCCGGCGGCTGAACTGGGGCGACAGCGACACCGCCGAAATCGGCTATGCCGGCCGCTTCGTCGACTTCGCCGTGGAAGCGGTGGAGGTCTGGTGGGAAGCCGTGCTGGGCACCAACTGGTACGGCCTGAAGCGTGACGGCATGGGCAATCCCATGGTCAGCGTGAACCTGGACTTCCACAGCCCGCTGATTGCCGGCGACCGCATGGACGTGGTGGTGACGATCGACAGCCTGGGCACTTCGTCGATCGGCTACCGGGTCGACGGCTACAAGGTCGGCGGCGGGCTCAGCTTCTCCGGGGTGCTCACCCACGCCCTGGTCGAGGAGGTGCACGCAGCGAGCATCCGCGCCAAGCCGTTTCCCGACGACTGGCGCCGCCGGATCGAGGCCTACCGGCGCGAATGCGCGCTGGCGGCAGGTGGCGTGTGCAGCCGCCGCGACGTGCTCGACTTCTGGTTCGGCCCGCCCGGCTCGCCCGAGCGCGGCACCTCGCGGGAACTCTGGTTCGCCAAGCAGAAGGACGCCGGCAGCGCCTTCGACGCCGCCTGTCGCGACGGCTTCCTCGCGACCTACGAGGCCGCCGCGCGCGGCGACCTCGACCACTGGGCGGCGAGCACGGACGGCATGCTGGCCTTGTGCATCCTGCTCGACCAGTTGCCGCGTAACATGTTCCGCGGCACGCCCCGGGTCTACGCCACCGACGCCAAGATCCTGGCCATGGTCAAGGAGGCGATTGCCGGCGGCCTGGACCGGGGGCTGAACGACGTCACCGGGACGTTCTTCTACCTGCCGTTCGAGCACAGCGAGGAGCTGGCCGACCAGGACCGCTACCTCGAGCTGGTCGGCCGCTTCGCCGACCAGCCGCGCGGCCCCGAGCTTGAGAAGTACGGCAAGGCGCACCGCGACGTGATCCAACGCTTCGGCCGCTTCCCCCACCGCAACGCCATCCTCGGGCGCACCTCGACGCCGCAAGAGGAAGATTATCTGCAGGACCCGGAGGCCGGGTTCTGATGCCCGAACCCGCCGCGCCGCACGCTGCTGCTTGCCGGATCAAGAACCCTAACGGGATCTCGATCGGTTGGTCGGGACGGGCCTTATTCCGATTGCCCGTATTCTTGGCCCTCGCGCGGGACTCCAAAAGCGCGGTCGATGTAATTCCGCTAACCGATTAATTCGGAGACGAAAGTCGGCATGGCGCCGGCAATTGTCCGGGCCAGGCAATTTGCCGGACAGTTGCGCGCGGCCCAAGCTCGTTCTCAACGTCGAATTGACTGGCGAGAATTCTCGCCTCGGTTGTTCGATCGACTTTCCGTCACACGGCGGCGCGGCAACCCAGGACCCCGGGTTGCCGCGGCACATGACTCGAGCCTGTTCAACCCGGTCCGTGCGACAATAGCTCGCCCGGCTTTTGCGAACCGGGCCGACACGGCCTCAGTCGGAGGCGTTCACCGTGATCTTCATGTGCGGCATGGCGTGGCAGAGAATATCGAAGCTGCCGGGGCTGGAGATCTGGATGTCGAAATGATCCCCGTTCTTGAAGATGTGCTTCACATCGAACTTGTGATCCTCGTCGGTCGAGTACAGTTGGTGCGCCTCGTCTTCGTCCATGTGATAGAAGGCGACGATGTCGCCGACCTTGGCGTTGATCTCGGTCATCGAGGCTTTGCCATCGTCGAAGACGATTGCATGCACCGTCTGGGCGAAGGCTGGCGAATTCAGAAAGAGAGCAATCGGGAACAGAGCGGCAATGACTAGTCGTTGCATGGGGAACGCTCCTCCAGCGCTGGCGTGCGGGATCGCACGAAGACAGTTGAACGTCTGCACCACCTAATTCCGATGGTACCGATACTCTACGGGCGCGCTCCCGAGCGATCAACGGCGCGCAATAACTGGCGCATCGATGTCGTGACTGTCAGCTGGAAAACGCAGCCAGGCAAAACTATCGACCAGCTTCTTTTCAGTCTCTCACGAATAATGAGAGCCCTGGGTTGTTGATACGGTCCTGCCGGCTGTTGCCCAATCTCTACGCCGGAGCGATGAACCTGCATCTGCACGAGGTCGGTCACGCCGTCCCCGTCAGCGATGACGCCGGCTGGCGTACCCGTCCCGCCCGCGACGGCGGCGGTTAACGTCGGGCGATCTTGTAGCCCACGCTTTCGCGGTCCCAGGTCGCCGCCGTCACCCCGACATCGCGCAGCGCCTGCTTGCGGATCTTGCCGGTCGCCGTCTTCGGCAACTCACCGACCACCTCGACGAAGCGGGGCACGGCGTAGCGCGGCATCCGGGCAGCGCAATAGTCGAGCAAGGCGATCTCGTCGACCACCGCCGACCCGGCAACGGTCAGGCAGGCCATGACCTCCTCCTCGCCGCCGGCATCGGCCGTCTTCACGCCGATCACCGCGCTCTCGTCGATGTCGGGATGGTCGTTCAGCACCTGCTCGACCTCGTAGGAGGAGATGTTCTCGCCGCGTCGCCGGATGCAGTCCTTGATCCGGTCGACGAAGAACAGCCGGCCGGCCTCGTCGAACTGGCCGGCATCGCCGCTGTGGAACCACAGGTTGCGCCATGCCTCCACGGTCTTCTCCGGCATGCGGAAATAGCCCTGCATGAAGCAGGCCGGCTCCTTGGGGCGGATGACGATCTCGCCGACCTCGCCCTGCGGCAGGACTTCGTCGGTCTCCGGATCGACGATACGGACTTCGAAGAAGTCGTCGAGGATCCGGCCGGCGCAGCCGGGCGCGAGCGGATCGTCGGCGGCGGTATAGGCCGGGATGTTGCATTCGGTCATGCCATAGCCCTGGCGGATCGACAGGCCGAAGCGCTGCTCGAACGGCCGGCCCCACTCGCTTGCGATCGGTGCCGCCATCATCAGCCGCAGCTTGTTGTCGCCGTCGTCCGGCCGCTCGGGCGTGCGGAAGATGAACTCGGGGATCACGCCCAGGCCGTTCGTCACCGTGGCGCCGCAGGCGCGGACCTCGTCGAGCCAGCGGTTGGGACTGAAGCGCTCGACGCAATGGATCGGCGCGCCGGCGATCAGCGCGCCGAGCACCTGCATGAGCAGGGCATTGGCATGAAACAGCGGCATGCAGACGTAATAGATGTCGTCCTCGGCAAGCGCGAGCGAGCGCGCGGTGCCGAGACCGAACAGGTAGCAGTGGGCATGCGGCATCAGCACGCCCTTGGCGGGACCGGTGGTGCCCGAGGTGTACATGATGCAGGCGATGTCGCGCGGCGCCGGCCGGCGCAGGACGTCGCCTGTTGCCCCGGCCCGCGCGGCGAAAGCCGGAAAGCCGCTGGCCGGCACCCCGGCCAGGCCGGACGGCATGTCTGCCGGCACCTCGCCGGCAACGACCACCACCTCCGCCAACGGGCCATCGCCGCGGTCGACGCCGGCGAAAGCATCGACCAGATCGGCGTCGACGAACGCCACCGCCGGCGCGGCGTTACCCAGCTGGTGCTGCAGGAATGCGCCCTTCAGCTCGGTATTGATCGGCACCCAGATCGCCGACAGCTTGTGCGTTGCCAGCATCGCCAGCATGAACTCGGCGCGGTTCTTGAGCAGCGCCAGCACGCGGTCGCCGGCGCCGACCCCGGCGGCGGCCAGCACGCGGGCGAGCTGGTCGCTGTCCCGGTCCAACCCGGCATAGCTCAGCTCGGCGCCCTGTTCGAAGGACATGAAGCGGCGCTCGCCGTGGCGCGCCGCCTGCCGACGCAGCAGCTCGACGATGGTCCAGTCCGACTTGTTCATGGCCCTATCCCCGCGTTTGCCGGCATCGATGTGCCGTTGCGCGCGACGATAGCGATATCGGGCGCCGGGTGCACGACTCCGGGCGACCCGGCCCTGGCGGCGTTACTGGCCGGCTGTGAGGGTCCACTCCACGGTGTGCCGCAAGACGCGCCCGAGCGCCTCGTCGAACGCCAGCACGACGTCGTTGAAAGCGGCGCTCTCGGCCATCACCGTGGCCTCGATGTTGCGCGAGGCGATGATCGCCCGGCGCGGCTGCTGCACCAGCTTGACGTTGAGCCGTACCCGCACGGTCGGCGGCTGGCCGTCTTCGAAATAGTCGGCCTGGAACTCGCGCAGCTCGCTCTTGAGGTTGAAGTCGGAGCGCAGGCCGATCGCCTGGCGTCCGACCGCGACAATACTGTTGCTGTTCTCGAAGCTCTCTACCAGCAGCGTCTGCACCAGCCGCGGCGCCCGCTCGGTCCAGCGCACGCCGGCGTAGTACTCGACTTCCGTGGGGGCGTTGCGCAGGGCGATCCGGTCGGTATCGAGGGCGCCGGCGGCAACCGGTTCCTCGACCACGAGCTGCCAGTCCACCGTCGGCAGCCCGTCGCCGAAGGTGCTCTTGGGTGTCAGGGTGTAAAGGCGCGGCGGCGGTCCGCCGAGCGGCAGGTTGGAACAGGCGGTCGCCAGCAAGCCGACGACGGCGATCAGCAGCGCCGCGCCGACACGCCGGCCCAGGCCGCCCGGGGCCGCAGGCAGGATCGTCATCATTGTGCCTCGAAGCCTCCTTCCTGACCGCCGAACAGGAACTGCCGCGGATCCTTGTTCAGATCCTCGATCAGCCGCGTGCTGGCAGCCACCAGCAGCCGCGCCTCTTCGAGGAAGCGGGTGAACTCCACCAGGCCGTCTTCGGTGAAGGCGGTCAGGCCCTCGCGATTGTCGGCGATCAGCGTCTCCAGCTCGCGGCCGACCTTCTCGAACTGCGCGCCGGCGACGGCGATGTCCTGCAGCGCCTGGCGGGCCTCGTTGTCGATTACGTCGTCAGCCGTCACCAGGGTACCGCGGGCCACCGACATCGTCGCCTCGGCGCTCTCGATCATCCGGCCGGCGCTGCGCATCACCGTGTTGATCTGGTCCGTTGCCTCGCCCAGCTTGGCCGAGGCCTCGGTGAGATTGACGACGAGCTGCTCGATCTCCGGACCGCGGTCGGCGAACCGCCCGCTGAGGTCCTCGAAGTGGGTCAGGATGTTGGCGACGGCCTGCCGGTTCGCCGGACTGACCAGCTCGTTCACGTCGGACACCAGCATGGCGGCACGGTTGATCAGGTCCGGCGCACCGGCGAACAACTCGGCAAATGCCGATCGTTGAGAGCGGATCACCGCCGGCTCACCGTCGGGACCCGGGCGCAGGATCTCCGCGCCGGTGGTGCCGCCGGACAACTGCACGAACGCGATCCCGGTAATGCCCTGCAGCTCCAGCTTGGCGATGGTGTCGGCGCGGATCGGCGTCTGGGCGTCGATCCTGGCCAGCACCCGGACTTTGGCCGGGTCGTGGGGATCGATCTCGATGGTCGTCACGGTGCCGACGGGAATGCCGTTGTAGCGCACCGGCCCGCCAACCGTCAGTCCGGTCACCGCCTCGTCGAAGACGATGTGATAGAAGGCGAACTCCTTGTCGATATCGACCTTGGCCAGCCACAACACGAAGCCAAGCAGCGCGACCACGGCAACGATGACGAAGCTGCCGATCAGCAGGTAGCTGGCACGCGTTTCCATCAGCCCCGCTCCACCGGCCAGACGCGCACGGACTCAGCCCGTCGCCGCCAGAGCGGCCCGCGCCCTGGGTCCATGGAAGTATTCGCGAATCCACGGATGATCGTGTTGCAGCATTTCCTCCATGGTGCCGACCACGATAACACGCTTCTCCGCCAGCACCGCGATACGGTCGCAGATGGCGTGCAGGCTATCGAGGTCATGGGTCACCATGAACACCGTCAGGCCAAGGCTGCGTTGCAGGTGCAGCAGCAACTGGTCGAACTCGGCCGCGCCGATCGGATCGAGCCCCGAGGTCGGCTCGTCCAGAAACAGCAGCTCCGGATCGAGCGCCAGGGCGCGGGCCAGCCCGGCGCGCTTGCGCATCCCGCCCGACAGCTCGGACGGATACTTGGCCCCGGCCTCGGGCGGCAGCCCGACCATGGCGACCTTGACCGCGGCCAGTTCGTCCATCAGCGCCCGGGTGTACCGGAACTGCTCGCGCATCGGCACTTGCACGTTCTGCGCCACGGTCAACGAGGTGAACAGCGCCCCGTCCTGGAACAGCACCCCCCAGCGACGTTCGTAGGCGCGGCGCTGCTCCGGCGACAGCTGGCCCAGATCCTGGCCGAACACCTCGACGGTCCCGGCTGCCGGCTGATTGAGGCCGATGATGCTGCGCAGCAGCACCGACTTGCCCGAGCCCGAGCCGCCGACGATGCCGATGATTTCGCCGCGGCGGACTTCGAGATCGAGGTTGTCGTGCACCACCTGCCGGCCGAACTGGTTGCGCAGGCCGCGCACGCGGATGATCGGCTCTTGCGATGCCATCGCCCTCACACCCCGATCATGGCGAAGAAGATCGAGAACACGGCGTCGAACACGATCACCATAAAGATCGCGGTGACGACGGACCGCGTGGTCTGCCGGCCGATACTCTCGGCCTTGCGTTCCACCCGCAGGCCCTCCATGCAGCCAACCATGGCGATGACGAAGGCGAACACCGGCGCCTTGACGATGCCGACCCAGAACGAGCTTATCGACACCGCCTCGTTGAGCCGTTCGACATACAGGCCGGGCGAGATGTCCAGGGTGGTCCAGGCCATCACCATGCCGCCGAACAGCCCCATCATGTCGGCGATGAAGGCGAGCAACGGCAGCGTGATCACCAGGGCCAGCAGGCGGGGCACCACCAGCACGTCGATCGGGTCGAGCCCCAGCGAGCGGATCGCATCGACCTCCTCGTTCACCACCATCGACCCGAGCTCGGCGGTGAAGGCACTGCCGGAGCGGCCGGCGATGACGATCGCCGTGAGCAGGATGCCGATCTCGCGCAGCACGGAAATGGCGATCAGGTCGACGACGAAAATATCGGCGCCGAACTGCTGCAGCTGCACCGCCCCCTGATAGGCGAGGACGACGCCGATCAGGAAGGAGATCAGGGCGACGATGGGAATGGCGTTGAAGCCGGCCTTCTCCATGTGGAAGACCAACGGGGTGAAGCGCAGGCGTCGCGGCTGGGCAAACGTCCGCGCCAGCGCGTTGGTCATTTCCCCGAGGAAGGCGATCTGCTGCAGGCCATCGCGGACAATGCCGACTGTGGCGACACCGACCTGATCGATCAAGGCGACGACCGGGTGCAACCGGCGCGGCTCGACCTCACATGGCTGGTCGCTTTCCGCCACCTGGTCGAGCATCGCCTGGTGCTCGGGACGCACGCCGGCGAACGCGGTGTCGCAGCCGGCATCGGTGAACGTCTTGGCGGTGCGATAGGTCAGCCAGGCCCCGGCGGTGTCGAGGCGGCCGACTTCGGACAGGTCGAAGTCGAGGCGGCGGATCCCGTCGGGCGACAATGGCCGGAGCTGGGCGTCCAACCGCCCGGCGCTGTTGATATCCCAGGCGCCGCCCGCCTGCACGCGCAGCAGACCGTCGCGGCTTTCGGTCTTCAACCAGCCTTCGGACATCGCCCTCTCGTCCGCCCGCCGCCCGGGCGGGCAGACCGGCGTCTGTTGCGCACAGTAACATCAGCGTGGCACGCGCCGGGCGCGGCAATCAAGACAGGTCCTTGCCGCTCGCGCGGGGCCGGTGCGAGACTGCCCGACCGCGGTCTGGCGCAAGCACGAAACAACCAGCACCGCGCCCGGACAGGAGAGCCCGCCGATGCCGAAATTCGCCGCCAACCTGAGCTTCCTGTTCACCGAGCTCGACTTCCCGGCCAGGTTTCAAGCCGCGGCCGACGCCGGCTTTCCCGCCGTCGAGTACCTGTTCGCCTTCGTCCGCGACAAGCAGGAGCTGAGCGACTGCCTGCGGGCAGCCGGACTGCACCAGGCACTGCTCAATATGCCGGCCGGCGACTGGGACAGCGGCGAACGCGGCCTCACCTGCCTGCCCGACCGGCGCGGCGAGTTCCGTGACGGCTTCGCCCGCGCCATCGACTATGCCCAGGCGCTCGACTGCACCAACGTGCACGCGGTCGCCGGCCTCGCCCCCGCTGCCGGCCCCGACCGCGCCGCCTACGAGGACGCCTACCGGGAGAACCTCGCCTGGGCGGCCGACGCCGCGGCCGAACATGGTCTCAACGTGCTGATCGAACCGATCAACGGCAAGCGCGACGTCCCCGGGTTCTTTCTGCAGACGTCGCAGCAGGCCGTCGAGATCCTGGCGGAGCTGGCCCGGCCCAACCTGCGCCTTCAGTTCGACATCTACCACGTGCAGATCATGGAAGGCGACGTCACCCATCGCTTCCGCGACTGCCTGCCGCACATCGGACACATCCAGATCGCTAACCCGCCGGACAGGCACGAGCCCGATCAGGGCGAGATCAACTACGCCTGGCTGTTCAGCGAGATCGATGCCGCCGGTTATGCCGGCTGGATCGGCTGCGAGTACAAGCCGCGTGCCGGCACCGTCGACGGCCTGGGCTGGGGCCGCGCCTTCGGCCTCGGCTGAGCCGGCGGAACGACCCTGTCCGCAGCCGGGGGTGCGTCAGCGAATGCTGCGCCCGCCGTCGACCGGCAACGCCAGGCCGGTCATGAACGAGGCATCGTCGCTGGCCAGGAACACGGCCACCGCCGCCACCTCTTCCGGCTGTGCCATGCGGCCGATGGGATGCTTGGCCACGATGGCGGTGCGGGCGGCGGCCGGGTCGGCCGCGCCGGCCAGCATGTCGCTCACCATGGCCGTATCGATCGTCGCGGGACAGACGCAGTTCACCCGGATGCCGTCGCCGACATGGTCGAGCGCCAGCGCCATGGTCATGGCCATCACCCCGCCCTTGCTGGCGGCATAGGCGACCATGCCGGTGTTGCCGCGAATCGCGTTAATCGAGGCAATGTTCACGATCGCCCCGCCGCCGCGCTCGCGCATCGCCGGGATCGCCCGCTGACAGCCCAGGAAGCCGCCTTCCAGGTTGACGCCGAGCACGTCGCGCCACAGCTCCGGCGTGGTCTCCTCGGCCGTTGCCTGCGGGCAGATGCCGGCGCTGTTGACGAGGATGTCGAGGCCGCCGTGTCGCTCGTGGGCATAGGCGATGGCGCGGTCCCAATGCTCGGCGTTGCGCACGTCCAGAACCTCGCCGTCGAGGTCGCCGAGCGCCGCCCGCTGGTCCTCGTCCACGATCCCGGCGACCACGGCACAGCCTTCCTCGCGCAGCCGGCGCGCCGTCGCCAGGCCGATGCCGCTGCCGGCGCCGGTCACCAGCGCCACTTTGCCCTGAAATCTCTGCATTACCGTGTCCTCCGCTACGCCTGGTGCGAGTACATCATCTGGCCCGGTTCCGCCAGATCCGCTGTCAGGATGGAGCCTGTCTCGGACTCCGTAATATAAAGTGTCCTGTTTCCCGCGCCGCCGAATGCCAGATTGGTGGTCAGCAGCCCGGCGCACGAGCGGATCCGCGCCACCGGCTCGCCCAGCCGGTTGAACTGCCAGACGCTGCCGCCGCCGACATGGGCGACGAACAGATGGCCGCGGGCATTGACCGCCAGCCCGTCGGGCCCGACGGCGCCGCTCAGTTGCACATAGATGCCGACCTTCGACGCCGAGCCGTCGAGCAGGAACGGCACCCGCCAGACGCAGTTGCCACGCGTGACCGCGAGGTAGAGCTGGCTTTCGTCAGGCGCCATCACCAGTCCGTTCGGGCTGGGAATGTTGTCGATCAGGCAATCGAGGTGGCCGTCATGGCCATACCGCCACAGCCGCCCTGACGGGTCGTGCACACCGGTGTAGCCCTGGTCGGTGAAATAGAGATCGCCGTTGGCGGCGAAGAACAGGTCGTTGAACCCCTTGAAGTCGGGGAATCGCTCGCGCGGCAGGAACCGCGACAGTTTGCCGCTGACCGGGTCGAGCTCCATGATCCCGTTGGCGTAGTCAGCGATGAACACGCGCCCGTCGCGATGGACCTTCAGACCGTTGGGTTGCCCGTCATAGTCGGCGACGATGGCGAACTCGCCCTGCGGCGATACCCGAAACACGCGGCCGTGGGCGATGTCGACGAGGTACAGGTTGCCGCTGGTGTCGAACGACGGGCCCTCGATGAACGAGCCCATCGCCCGGCCACGCTGCTGCAGGCTGAGCCACTGCGAGCCGTGGTCGTGGCGCTGCAGGTCCGCCGGCAGACGGGCGAACACACGGGTTTCGATCTCCGGCGGCGCGGCGTACATGATCGGCGTCCCGTCCCTGAACTCAGTCGGCCGGCGCCCTGGGGAAGTTGCCCTCGCCACCGAGGTAGGCCCGGTTCCAGGTCGGGCTGATCAGGATCTCGTTGAGGCAGGCATGCGCCGGCATGGCGGCGACGAAGCGGATGGTTTCGCCCAGGTCGTCGGCCTGCAGCATCCGGGCACGGTCCGCCGCCGTGACCGGCACCGGTCGGCGGTCGAGGATCTCGGTGGCGACTTCCGCCGGACAGATGCAGCAGGCGCGAATGCCGTGCAGACCTTCCTCGATGTTCAAGGTGGCGTTCATCGACAGCATGGCGTGCTTGGAGGCGCCGTAGGCGGGCCCGGCGACGTAGGAATTGTATCTGCCGGCCCAGGAAGAGATGTTGATGATCAGGCCGTCCTTCTGCCGTCGCATCGCCGGCAGCACGGCATGAACGCAGTGATAGGCGCCGTTCAGATTAACCTCGACCACCAGATGCCAGTCGTCGACCGTCATCTCGCTGTAGCGCCGCTTGCCGACATTGAGGCCGACCGCATTGACCAGGATATCGATGCGGTCGTGGCGGGCGAGGATGTCGTCGGCCGCCGCCTGCACCGCGGCGGCGTCGGCCACGTCGAGCGGGCACGCTTCGGCCGTCCCGCCGGTCTCGGCGATTGCCGCGACCGTCGCCTGAAGGGCATCGAGACGACGTCCGGACACCACCACGCTGGCGCCAGCCGCCGCCAGGGCCTCCGCCCCGGCCCGGCCGATACCGGTCCCGCCGCCCGTCACCCATGCCACGCTGCCCGCTAGATCACGCATGATTTTCTCCAGATTGCCGCCGCCTGCCATGACCGGGGACACCCTGGGACGCCAGAGTCAAGGCCCGGGCGTCAGGTTATCGGCAAATTTGACGTTGACGCGACGTCCCCATCCTCAATTTAATAGCGCACCTGATAGGCCCACGTTATAGCAACAGGGAGGATATCGTGGACTTCAACAAAATCCTGAAAGCTTCGGCTGCCGCCGTCGTGACACTCGGCGTGGTAGCGGGGCTGTCCTCCTCTGCCGACGCAGTCGAGCGTCTGCGGTGGAAGATGCAAAGCGCGTTCGGCTCCAAGCTGTCGATTATCGGCGAAGTCGCAGCGCGCTATGAGAACATCATCGACGACATGTCCGGCGGGGCGATGAAGATCAAGTTCTTCGAGCCCGGCGCCCTGGTGCCGACCCTGCAGGGTTGGGATGCGGTGAAGGCCGGCTCGATCGATGCCATGTGGGGCACTGCCGGTTACCATGTCGGCAAGATCCCGGCCCTGGCGTTCTACACCGCCGTTCCGTTCGGTCCGCGCGCGGGTGAAATCCTGGCGTGGATGGAATACGGCGGCGGCGACGAGATCTACAACCGGGTCTACCACGAGAACGGCGTGCACGGACTGCACTGCGCGATCATCGCCCCGGAGACCTCGGGCTGGTTCCGCCAGAAGCTGGACTCGATCGACGACCTGCGGGGCAAGAAGATGCGCTTCTTCGGCCTCGGCGCCAAGGTCATGACCAAGCTCGGCGTGTCGACCCAGCTGCTGGCTGGTGCCGACATCTATCCGGCGCTGGAGCGTGGCGTGATCGATGCCACCGAGTTCTCCATGCCGTCGATCGATCTCGACCTGGGCTTCTACCAGATCGCCAAGTTCAACTACTTCCCGGGCTGGCACCAGCAGTCGTCGGTCGGTGAGTTGCTGATGAACAAGGCGAAGTGGGACGGTCTGGACAAGCAGCAGCAGGCCATCATGAAGGCCGGTTGCGGCGACAGCATCACCTGGTCGTTCGTCCGCTCCGAGGCCAAGCAGTTCGGGGCCATGGAGGAGCTGCAGAAGAAGGGCGTGACCATGGTTCGCTGGTCGGATGCCGACCTGGCCAAGCTCGAGAACGCCTGGAACGAGGTCGTGGCGGAAGAGAACGCCAAGGACCCGCTGTTCAAGGAAGTGTACGACAGCTACTCGGCCTTCCGCGCCAAGTACAAGGTCTGGAAGGATAACGGCTACCTCGACTAAGTCGGGTCGCCGCCCCTTCGGGGGCCAAGAGTCAGTGTTGGTTGGGTCCCGCACCGCGCGGGGCCCAACCGGCTGATTAAGAGAACCGCAAAGAACTGCGGGAATTCACGCGGGCCCGGACGGGCCGCGGACAGGTGGTGCGCCATGGAACTGCTCTACTTCATCCAGGATTACCTGCCGATCTTCATGTTCGTGTCCCTGGCGGCGCTGCTGTTCACCGGCTATCCGGTGGCCTACATCCTCGGCGGCCTGGCGATTGCCTTCGGACTGATCGGCTACTCACTCGACATGTTCCAGCTTGTCGAGTTTTTTAATTTCCTGCCCCGCATCTGGGGCCAGGCGGCGGAGAACCTCGTGCTGGTCGCCGTGCCCACTTTCGTTTTCATGGGTACGATGATGGAGCGCTCCGGCGTCGCCAACGAGATGCTCTATTGCTGCCAGGTGCTGCTGCGCAAGGTACCCGGCGCGCTCGCCCTGGCGGTGACCGTGATGGGCACGATCCTCGCCGCCATGACCGGCATCATCGGCGCCTCGGTGACGATGATGACGGCGCTGGCGCTGCCGACCATGCTGAAGCAGGGCTACAGCCAGTCATTGTCGACAGGCGTGATCGCCGCCTCCGGCACGCTGGGCATCCTGATCCCGCCGTCGATCATGCTGATCATCATGGCCGACCTGCTGTCGATCTCGGTCGGCACGCTGTTCATGGCCGCGCTGATCCCGGGCCTGACGCTGTCGGCGCTCTATCTGATCTTCGTCTCGAGCTGGGCCACGGTGAGGCCGTCGGTGGCGCCGCCGCTGCCGCCGGAGCTGCTCTACGTGCCGCCCAAGGAGATGGGGCCGCTGCTGGTGCGCGGCTTCTTCCCGCCGGTGTTCCTGATCGCCTTCATCAAGGGCTCGATCCTGCTGGGCTTCGCCACGCCGTCGGAAGCCGGCGCGGTGGGTGCCTTCGGCGCCATGGTGCTGGCCCTGTTCAAGGGCACGCTGAAGTGGGACATCGTCAAGGGCGTCTGCCAGTCCTCGGCCCTGACCATCGCGATGATCTTCTTCATCGTCATGAGCGCGACCTGCTTCGCCTACGTGTTCCGCTCGCTGGGCGGCGACGACGTGGTCGAGCACCTGATCCTGGCCGCCGGCCTGGGGTCCTGGGGCCTGCTGTTCCTGATCATGGCGATCGTGTTTTTCCTCGGCTTCTTCCTCGACTGGGTCGAGATCACCCTGATCGTCCTGCCGGTGTTCGCACCGCTGGTCGCCGGCCTCGACTTCGGCGCCCACGTCGCCAAGGACATGCTGGTCTACTGGTTCACCGTGCTGGTCGCGATCAACCTGCAGACCTCGTTCCTGACCCCGCCGTTCGGCTTCGCCCTGTTCTACATGAAGGGCATCGCGCCGAAGGAAGTGGACATCCGGAACATCTACGTCGGCATCATACCGTTCGTGCTGTTGCAGCTGTGCGGCGTGATCCTCGTGCTGTGGAAGCCCGAGGTCGCGCTGTGGCTGGCGCGGCTGGCCGGCTAAGGGGGGACGACAGTCATGGCGCAAGACACGGCGCAGCAAACCGCGCACGAAAGCGTGGAGGAGCACGAAGCAGGGATGGTGTTGGTCCGCGTCGCGGACCGCCTGCGGGTGATCGTCGAATGGTTCGGCCAGTGGGGGGCCTACTTCATCCTGCCGCTGGTGCTGGTGACGATGTGGGACGTGTTCTCGCGCAAGGTGGTCTGGGTGCAGATCTTCCTGGTGCAGAACGTGTCCAACTACTTCGAGTCGACGATGCTGCAGGAGATGGAGTGGCATTTCCACACCGCCCTGTTCGCCCTGGTGCTGGGTTACGGCTTCACCCGCAACCGGCACGTCCGCGTCGACCTGGTACGCATGCACCTGAAGACCAAGACCCAGGCCTGGATCGAGTTAATCGGCACCACCCTGTTCATGATCCCCTACACGCTGGTGGTCATCTACTTCGCGTGGATGTTCACTGTCGACTCTTTCATCATGAACGAGATCTCGCCGTCGCTGGTCGGCCTGTCGCACCGCTGGATCATCAAGGGCATTCTGCTCATCGGCCTGATCGTCGCCCTGCTCTCGGGCATCGCCGTATGGCTGCAGACGGTGGTCGTGCTGTTCGCACCGAAGGACATGCGCTTCGACCTGATGACGCTTGAATGGCCGGAAGAAAAAGGCGGTGGCGTCGAGGGCTACAAGCGCGTCGAGCTGGACGCCGATGACGACGGAGACGGCAAGCCGGAGAGTTTGAAGGCCGGCTAGTCTGGTCTTGCGCGAACGCATAAGACAAAGCGGGCCACCCAATCGGGTGGCCCGTTTCCTTTCCGGCCTTCGCCGCCGTACCGTCAGGCGCCGCTAGGTGCCGTGGTAGCGGACCTTGTCCTTGATCTGCCGTTCCAGATCTCGCAGCGACACATCAAAGTAGGAGATGGGGATGTTGATCATCGCCCGGCCGGTCATCTGTCCCTCGAACCGGGCGACGCCGGGCGAAAACGCCGAGAACAACCCGACCCGGCGGCGCACGTGGCGACGGGCCCGGTCGTCCAGTTCGCTGTCGTCGACGGCGATCATCAGGACCTTGCGCAGCAACGTCGCCCGCGACGTGCCCATGCCGACCACGGCCGCCCAGGGGATGGTGCCAACATCCGGCCGCCGGCAGGTAATGCCGTCTTCGTCGATGATCAGCACCGGCTTGCGATCGAACGCCATCTGCAGCAGCGTAAACGCCGTCAAGGCCCCGATCGCCGCCGCCGCGGCATGGGTGACGATACCGCCGCCGAGCGGGCTCTGACCGGTCAGCACGCCATACAGGCCGACCACTACGGCCGCCAGGCAAGGGGCCGCCAGCATCACCATCTTCACCCGCGAGTTATGTGCGACGATCGGCGCATCGCCGGGCTTGCGGCGGCGCGCCTTGCTATCGCTCGGCTTGGCCATCCGGTGGCGCGTGGTTCCCTTGGTGGACAGACGCGGGCAGCTTACGATCAGGTCCCGCGCAGATAGCTCGGCATCGAACCCAGCCGGTCGATCACCTTCTTCACGCCAGGCACCTGCTCGACGGTAAGCAGTAGGGCCCGACGTTCGTCTTTCGAGGTGACATAGCCCCAGACCTCGACAACGCCGTCGCTGACCATCGGGTTGAGCGCGCCGCTGGATGCCCATTCCTGACTGTCGAGCGCCTTCTGCACGGCCTCGCGCAGGTTGCGGTCATCGGCCTTGGGCGCCGATGGGGTTTGCGCCGGATGGGACGCGAGGGCCCGCAGGAGGTTGGAACGGCTGACGATGCCGACCAGCTTCTCGTCACGGACCACGGGCAGCCGCTTGATGCCCTCGCTCTCGAGGACCTCGGCGATGTCGCCCAACGGCGCCGCCTCGTCGATGGTGATGACGTTCTTGGACATGACGTCGGCGACCGACTGGGCGTGCTCCTTGACGAAGTCCCGCGCCTCGCTTGCCGTGCTGGTGACCATGCGCAGCCACCACGGACGCCGGCGCTCGGTGCCGATCTCGCTGCGGTGCATCAGGTCGCCTTCGCTGATCAGGCCGACCGGCTTGCCGTCGGCATCCACCACCGGCAGACCGCTGATATGGTTGTCCAGCATCAACTGGGCTGCGTCCTGGATCGACGCCTCCGGTCCTATCGACACGACGCTGGTGGTCATGATGTCTTTTGCCTGCATGTTCACCTTCCTCCTTCACGCACCACCGTCCGCGATTTCATCGCTGGCGTGGACTTTCGCTCCTGCTCCATGCTGGACTGCGGCCAGCCCCCCGCCGGTCGCGGCGCCAGTATAGGCCACGGCGCGGCGCGGTCATAGCGGGGCGAGACCACGAACGGCCGTCTTGGCGATATCTCGGGTCACAGACAATTGAAAGGGATATGACTGTGCTGCCGCCGCCTGTTCACGCAAAGTCTGAGGGCCGGCGCCGGCGCCATTTCGGCACCTTCGGGTCGGCCCGAGACAATTTCCAGGCGGAGGGAGTGATCGTGGCGTCATCGATGCGGCCCCCCTTTCACCATGATGTCGCTCTGCGCTTTCGCCGCCTCGCGGCGGCCGTCCTGATCGGACTGGCCGCCGCACTCATCGCCCTGCCGGCGCTGGCCGGAACCGACGGCACCGTGAGCCCCGACGAAGCCCTGCAGCAGGCAAGCCGTGGCGAACTCACGATCATCGATATCCGCCGGCCCGACGAATGGCGGGCCAGCGGCGTGCCCGCCGGCGCCGCCCAGGCGACGGTCAATTTCAGTCGCGGCAGTGCCGATTTCCTGGCCCGTATCCGCCAGCTTACGGACGGCGACAAATCGGCACCGATCGCCCTGATCTGCGCCGGCGGCGTGCGCTCCAGGCATGCCGCCCGGCTGCTGCGCAGCCGCGGCTACGACAACGTGCTCGACATCGACGAAGGCATGTTCGGCAGCGCCGCGGGGCCGGGCTGGCTACGCCGCGAACTCCCTTTGGAGGCCTGCAGCAGCTGCTGAAGCGCCCCGGAGCGGCGACCAATGGACGCAGCCGGGGGCGCCGCCAAGACTAGGAGCCGCGTCCGCCCTATGCTAGATACGGTCGAGGCTTCCGACACCACCATCGAACGTTTGCCTGTGCACCGAAGGAGACGAAAAACATGCGGACACTACGCTGGTCCGGCCTGATCGCCGCCGCCGCCATTGTCTTGGCCGCCGGCATGGCAGAAGCCGCCGACGTGAAGAAGGGCAAGAAGGTCTTCCGCAAGTGCAAGGCCTGTCACACCGTCGAGGCCGGCGGCAAGAACCGGGTCGGCCCGAATCTGCACGGCATGTTCGGCCGCGAGGCCGGCATGGTTGAGGGCTTCAAATACTCGGGCGCAATGAAGGATTCCGGCATCGTCTGGGACGAAGAGACGCTGGCCGGCTATCTGACCAAGCCCAAGGACTACATTCCCGGCAACAAGATGGCCTTCGCCGGTCTGAAGAAGCAGAAGGACCGCGACAACGTCATCGCCTACCTGAAAGAAGTCACCAAGTAATCGCGCCCCGCGCGCAAGCGGGTGCGAGTTCAGGGGCCGGCCGCGGACCGCGGCCGGCTCTTTGCGTTATCCGCCGTCGTCGACGCGGGCGGAATCGAAGCCCTCGACATATTGCGGTGCGTCGTCGGTGATCGCCTCCCACGGCGCCTTCGAGCCGACGTAGATATGCGCCGCCATGCCGCGGTGGCCGGGGTCGCCGTCCAGCGTGCCGGCCGGCACGAAGTAGATCTTGCCGCCCGGATCCAGATGCGGCACCGGCGAACCGCAGGTGCGGCAGAAGGTGCTGAGCCAACCGTCGCTGTCCGGTACTTCGTAGGCGGCGATCTGCGCTTCGCCCCGCAACCAGGTCAGGCTGGCGGCGGCAACGTAGCAGACGGCGTTGCCCGCGGTCCCGGAGACCTTGCGACAGCGTGAGCAGTGGCATTGGCCGATCGGCCCGATCCTGCCGTCGAGCCGGTATTGCACGCCCCCGCACAGGCAACCGCCCGTTATCTCCGCCATCGTCCCCGACCCCTTTGCTGGATTCGCCGCCTGACCCTATCGCCGCCGCCCGGGCCCGTCGACCCGGCCCGTCCATCCGGCCCCGGTTCCGCCGGTCGCGAGGTCCCCGACCGGGTCGACCATGGCCGTCCGGAGGCTTACTTAACGAAGTTTTATCCCTGCCCGCTGTACCAATGGTTCCCGGATAACAGGCATTTCTTGGGTACCGGGATCCCCGCGACGTGAACGCCCCAGTCGGCAAGCATGTCGACCAGACCGACTATGGCGCGCTGACCGAAGAGGTCATGGCGCTGGCACGCCTGTGTCGGTCGGTGATCGACGAAGAGAGCCTCTACGACCTGCGGGTGCCGCGCGGTCGGCCGCTCCCCTATGCCCCGGTCGCGGGGCCGGCCGAACAGGTCTTCGCCGCCGGCACGACCCGCCTGCCCCTGCCCGACGACGACCCTGCCCTGACGCAGTTCATCCAGCAGTTCGGCAAGGCACGCCTGTGCTACGGCTATCCGGTGCTGTTCTATGCCGACGGCGCGATCCGCCCGCTGTTCACCACGCCGGTGCGGATCGACGGCGGTGCCGTGGTGGTCGACGGCCCGGTCTCGCCGCGGCTCAACTGCGGCGTGCTGCAGGACATGGGCCTGTCGCGCGACATCGTCCTGCATCTGAGCCACGCGCTGGCCGACGACGAACAGGACTTCAAGCTGAAGCTTGCCAAGATCGCCGGCGAAATCGGCGTCGACCCGGCCCGCTTCGCGGTCGATGCCCTGGAGGACCTGACACCGGATACCCTGTCCGGCCGCATGCAGTGGCTGAACCGTCCAGTGCTGACAACGGTGACGATGCCGCCGTCACGGTCACTGACCATGAAGGAACTCAGCACCCTGGCCGACGAGAGCCGGGCCGACCGGGCCGGCGACACCGCCCTGGTGGGGCTGCAGGCGGCTCTGCCGGCACCGCGCGAGGACGGCACCCTGCCGGAACTCAAGGCGCCGATGGTGTTTGACGTGCATAGCCTGAGCCAGAGCCAGACCCAGGCGGTACGGGCGGGCATGACCAACCGGCTGACCGCCGTCTCCGCCCCGCCCGGGACGGGCCAGATGGCGACCATCGTCAACCTGATCGCCACCGCCGTGATGGAAGGCCAGAGCGTGCTCTATGCCGCCGTGCGGCCGGAAACCTCGGCCGCCATGACCAAGCATCTCAATGCCTGGATCGGCCGGCAGGTCCGCGCCATCCCGTTCGTCGGCAGCGCCCAGCGCAACCGGGCGGCCAGCGAGGTGCTGGGCGAGACGCTTCAGGAACTAAATCGCGAGCAGTCGCCCGCCGCGGCCGACGACGAGGGCGAAGCCGCCGCGACCCGCGAGAAACCGACCCTGAAAGGCCTGCAGGAACTCGACCGGCTGCCGTCGGCAAGCGAGCAGTCGGTGGCGCCGCTGCGCGCCGCCCACGAGGCCATCCGCGAAGCCACCGAGCAGGAGCGCCGCCTGGCCCTCGACCTGCCGATCGCCTGGACCACGCCGACCGCCCGGGCCGCCGCCGGTCCCGGCAAGGCGACCCTGGCCGAATGGCGCAGCGCCCTGCAGAACGGCGGCGCCAAGGGTGCCGGCCTCGGCGGCATGATGAAGAACCTGATCTCCCGCGACGACCCGCGCCGGGATTTGATCGTCGAGATCCGCCGCGGCCTGGGCAAGCTACCGGAGGCGGTGAAGGAGGACGTCCTCGGCGAACTCAGCGACGAGGCGGACGACAAGGAAATCATGGCCGTGCTGGCCCGGGCCGGGCAGTTCGCCGAGTGGAAGGACCTGGTCGAGCGCCGCATGAAGGCGATCCAGCGCCTGGCGCGCGAACGCGATAGCCGGTCGATCGAGCTGCAGGCGATGAATCAGGCCGCGCGCAAGGTATCGGGGGTACGCGAACTGTTCCGCGACTTCTGGCGCGAGCGCCTGACCGACGACCCGGCGACCCTGGAGAAACAGACCGAGGCCTACTTCGAACTGGTACGCGAATGGGAAGCGGTGCAGGACGCCAAGCACAGGGCCCACCGCTCGCAGCGGCTCGGCCAGGCCGTATCGGTGTTGGCGAGCACGTTGCCGGTGTGGACGACGACCGTCGACGAAGTCGCCGACGCCGTGCCGCTGGAAGCCGCCTGTTTCGACCTCGTGATCATCGACGAAGCCGACGCCTGCGATCTGGGCAACTTGCTGACGGTGCTCTACCGCGGCCGACGCGGCGCCGTTTTCGGTGCCGCCTACCATCACACCCGGACCACGCCGCTGACTGCGCAGCGCGCCGGCGACCTGTTGTCGCGCGAGAAGCCGCTGCCCGATTGGGCGGAGCCGGCGATGCGCACGGCGATCGGCAACATCGAGGTGATGCATGCCCATCGCAGCGGCGTCATCAACAGCCTGAACGATCACTTCCGCTCGCATCCCGCCATCGCCGACTATCTCTCGAGCACGTTCTATTCCGGCAACCTGCTGATCCGTACCAACTTCCGTCGCCTGAAGGGCAGCTTCCAGCCGGCCTACCTCGGCATGCACTGGCATCACATCGACGGCCGCATCGAGCTCAACGGTCGTGGCCCGATCAACGAGGCCGAGCTCGTCGCCGCGCTCAACCTGCTGAAGGTGTGGGACGACGCCGGCCTGTTCAGGATGGCGCCGCGCCCCTCGGTCGGCGTGGCGACGCCGTTCCATGCCCAGGTCGAGCAGCTGCGCGAGGGCCTGAAGCGCGGCGAGTACTCCGACGTCCTGCGCGACCGGGTCACCGTCGCCACGCCGGACGTGTTCCTGGGCCGGCAGGTCGACCTGCTGATGCTGCTGCCGGGAATAGCAGCCGGCATTCCCGACGGCATCTACGCCAACCTGGCGAGTTCAGCGCCGCTGTTTCATGACGTCGTCGGCGCGGCCAGGGTCGGCGTCCACGTCGTCGGCGATCGCGCCGCCTGCGAGGAGGCAGGCGGCTTCGCTGGTGCGCTCGCCGCCTTCGCCGGTCATGCCGTCATCGAGGACGACGAGCAGGACGGCTACAACGACGACTTCGAGCAGCGTTTCGATTCCGCCTTCGGCGACCAGGAGGGCGAGGAGAACGATCCCTGGCCGATCCTGGAGCAGCTGCTGACGGCGCAAGGCTATCCCAGCCAGCGCAACGTCACGATCGGCAATGACCGGCTGGCGCTGCGGGTGATCGCGCCGCTGGGCGGCCGGTACAACATCGAGCTCGCCAAGTCGAGCGAGCAGCTACGCAACCTGACCGAGCTGGAGCGGGAGATCGAGCGCGACCAGCGGGTCAGCGAACAGGGCTACCACGTCCTGCGGCTGTCGCTGCACGAAATCCTGACCAAGTCCGAAATGCTGGTCGAGCGCCTGCAGCGCATGGTTTGACGCCAGCCTCGGCGCGCCGTCAATCGCGCACGATCATCACCGACCCCGGAAAGTGGCGCACCACCCGGGCCGCGTTGGGGCCCAGCAGGAAGTCCGACAGCTCCGGCCGGTTCGACGCCATCACCACCAGGTCGATGTCCAGGCGCTTGGCGGCATCGACGATCTCCTTATAGACCGTGCCGTGAGCGACGATGCGTTGCGCCTGGACGCCGGCCGGCAGCTCCGCCTGCAGCATCTGGTCGAGCGTGTTCTCCGCCTCCTTGAGCGCCTTCTGCTCATAGCCGGCCGGGAAGTACTGCGCGACCATGCTCATGCCGAAGTCGGGCACCACCGTCATCACATGCATCCGGGCGTTGAAGGCGCCGGCCAGCTTGACCGCCGACGGCAGCGCCTTGGCCCAGCTGCTGGGATCGTTCAGGTCAACGGCCAGAAGGATCTCGCTGTACATCAGGCTTCTCCAATCAGGCAGTAGCGGTAGCCAGGCTGCGCCGGCGCAGGCGCTGGAGCATGAACACCAGCGCCAGCAGCAGCACTGCCGGCAGGTACATCAGCTGCTTGGGCGGACGGTCGGCCGGCCGCTCGATCGACACGACTTCCCAGTCGAAGTCGAGCTTCTGCTTCTCCGCGGCGCTGCCGAAGACGACGTTGTCGATCAGAATCTTGCCCTCTTCCTCGCGCAGCTCCAGGCCAGCCTCGGCCAATCGCGCCTCGCCCGTGCCGGTCGGCCCCATCGGCAGCATCACCACCTTGTCGACCATGTTGCCCTCCAGGTCTTCGCCCGAGACGCGGACCCGGATCTGGGCGTTCTCCGGCACCGCCGCGGCCACGGCCATGACCTGACTGCCGGGCACCGAATGCAGCGGCGGATAGGCCATGTCCCACCAGAACCCCGGTCTGAACAGAGTGAAGGCGATGATGAGCAGTGCCACCGTCTCCCAGATCCGGTTGCGCACCAGGAAGAAGCCCTGGGTGGCGGCGGCGAACACCAGCATCGCCAGCACCGCCGCGGCGACGACGACCACCAGATGGAAGATGTTGTCGATGCCGATCAGCAACAGCTCGGTGTTGAAGATGAAGATGAACGGCAGGATCGCCGTACGGATGTCGTAGGCGAAGCCCTGCAGCCCGGTACGTATGGGGTCGCCGCCCGATATCGCCGCGGCGGCGAATGCCGCCAATCCCACCGGTGGCGTGTCGTCCGCCAGGATGCCGAAGTAGAAGACGAACATGTGCACGGCGATCAACGGCACGATCAGGCCGCTCTCTGCGCCCAGGGTAACGATCACCGGCGCCATCAGCGTCGAAACGACGATGTAGTTGGCGGTCGTCGGCAGGCCCATGCCGAGCACCAGGCTGATGATGGCGGTGAACAGCAGCATCAGCAGCAGATTGCCGCCCGAGATGAACTCGACGAACTCGGTCATCACCAGGCCGATGCCGGTCAAGGTCACCGTGCCGACGACGATGCCGGCCGCCGCCGTGGCGACACCGATGCCGATCATGTTGCGGGCGCCGGAGATCAGCCCGTCGACGACGTCGTGCAGGCCGTGGCGGAAGGCCGCCGTCGGATCGGCATTGCCGCGGAACACGGCCAGGATCGGTCGCTGGGTGGCAACGATGAAGACCATGAATACCGCGGCCCAGAACGCCGACAGGCCGGGCGACAGCCGTTCCACGGTCAGGCACCAGACCAGCACCACGACCGGCAGCAGATAATAGAGCCCGACCTTGATGGTCGGTCCCGGCGCCGGCAGTTCGTCGATGCGGTCGGAGGTGTCGAGTTCGGGAAAGCGCGCGGAGTAGCGCAGCAGCCCGACATAAGCGACCACCAGCAATGCGGTCGCCACCCAGGGCGTTGCGTCGCCGGCGACCGCTTTGATCCAGCCGAGGCCGTAGTAGACCAGGCCGGAAAGGACGATCAGGCCAAGCACGGTGCCGACGAAGGTCAGCAACGAACGCACCAGCGGCGTCGCGGTCCGCCGTGGCAGACCCTCCATCCCGGCCTTCATGGCCTCCAGGTGGACGATGTAGACCAGGGCGATGTAGGAGATGATCGCCGGCAGGAAGGCGTGCTTGATCACCTCGACATAGGAGATGCCGACGTACTCGACCATCAGGAAGGCGGCCGCGCCCATGATCGGCGGGGTCAGCTGCCCGTTGGTCGACGAGGCGACCTCGACCGCACCGGCCTTCTCGGCCGGGAAGCCGACGCGTCGCATCAGCGGAATGGTGAAGGTGCCCGTGGTCACGACGTTGGCGATCGACGAGCCCGAAACCAGCCCGGTCATGCCCGAAGACACCACCGCCGCCTTGGCCGGACCGCCACGCATGTGCCCCAGCAGGGCGAAGGCCACGCGGATGAAATAGTTGCCGGCGCCGGCCTTCTCCAGGAGCGAGCCGAACAGCACGAACAGGAACACCATGCTGGTGGAGACGCCGAGGGCGACGCCGAACACGCCTTCGGTGGTCAGCCAATAGTGCGACATGCCCTTGTTGAGGCTGGCGCCCTTGTGGGCGATCACGTCGGGCATATGCGGCCCGGCGAAGGTGTAGACGAGGAAGACGCAGGCCACCACCATCAGCGGCGGGCCGAGGGCGCGGCGCGTCGCCTCGAGCAGCAGCGCCATGCCCACTACCGCGGTGACCAGGTCCATGGTCGTCGGCGCGCCCGGACGGTCGGCGAGCTGGTCGTAGAACAGGAACAGGTAGCCGGCGGCGAAGGCGCCGACCAGCGCGAACAGCCAGTCCTGAATGGGAATGCGATCGCGCGGCGAACGCTTGGTCGCGGGATAGGCGGTATAGGCGAGGAACAGCGCGAAGGCGAGATGGATCGACCGCGCCTCGGTGTCGTTGAGAACGCCGATGCCGAGCATGAACGGCAGCGGCGAGGCATACCAGAGCTGGAACAGCGACCAGATCAGCGGGATGATCAACAGCATCTTGCCGGGAATGCCCCCGGGCGCGCGGGCGCCGGTATCGGCTTCCGCGATCAGGGTTTCCAGTTCGTCCCGGTTGTCGGTGTTGTCCGAAGGATCCTGCTGCATCACTCCCCCCTGCAGTCAGACGATCCGGCCGTCGTCCGGCCGGCCGCTTCATGAAAGGACCGGCCAGGGCGGCGCGAACGCCCCCCTGGCCGTACCCGTGACCGGCGTAGCGGTTGCTACATCCAGCCCTTCTCCTTGTAGTAGCGCGCAGCGCCGTCATGCAGCGGCGCCGACAGGCCGTCCTTGATCATCTCCTCCGCCTTCAGGTTGGCGAAGGCGGGGTGCAGCTTCTTGAACTGGTCGAAGTTCTCGAACACCGCCTTGACGACCTCGTAGACGACATCCGCCGGCGTGTTGGTCGAGCTGACGAAGGTCGCACCGACGCCGAAGGTCTGCACGTTGCTGTCATTGCCGCGGTACATGCCGCCGGGAATCGTCGCCATGCGGTAGTAGGAGTTGTCCGACACCAGCTTTTCCACGGCAGCGCCGCTGACCTCGACGATGACGCTGTCGCACGACGTCGTTGCTTCCTTGATCGAGCCGCTGGGATGTCCGACCGTGAACACCATGGCGTCGATCTTGTTGTCGCACAGCGCGTTCGACTGCTCCGCCGATTTCAGCTCGGAGGCCAGGGCGAAATCATCGGTGGACCAGCCCAGCGCGCCCATCACCACTTCCATGGTGCCGCGCTGACCCGAGCCCGGATTGCCGATGTTGACGCGCTTGCCCTTGAGATCGGTGAAGTTCTTGATCCCGGCATCAGCCCGCGCGACCACCGTGAACGGCTCGGGATGCACCGAGAACACCGCCCGCAGGTCCTGGTTGGCGCCAGCTTTCTCGAACTTGCTGGTGCCATGATAGGCATGGAACTGCCAGTCGGACTGGGCCACGCCCATGTCCAGCTCGCCGGCACGGATGGTGTTGAGGTTGTAGACCGAGCCGCCCGTGCTCTCCACCGAGCAGCGTATGCCGTGCTGCTTGCGGCTCTTGTTGACGAGGCGGCAGATCGCGCCGCCGGTCGGGTAGTACACCCCGGTCACACCACCGGTTCCGATGGTGATGAACTGCTGCTGGGCCTGCGCCGTCGCCGACGCCGCAAGACCAGCCAGGGCGGCCGCCACGGCAAAAGTTGCAACTCGTTTCATCTTGGTTGCCTCCACTCCTGGTCGTGTCACGTTGCGATTGATGCTGGGGGCGATCCCCCGGTGGCCGGCGCGGCTGGTGACACGGAACAGCGCAAACACCGACCAGTTTGTTTTCCAGGCCGGTCGCTCTTATCGCCTCCTCCCGCCCGGCATCAGCCTATGACCTCTTGCAGGGCCTCGGACAGGGCGATGTCGAGTTTCTCGGTGAGCTCGTCGATCTGCGTCTCGCCGACGATGAACGGCGGCGCCAGCAGCACGTGATCGCCGGCGATCCCGTCGGCGGTGCCACCCGATGGATAGCAGATCAGACCACGCCCCATGGCTGTCCGCTTCACCCGGGCATGCAGGCGGGCGGCCGGGTCGAACGGTTCCTTGCTGCCCCGGTCGCGCACCAGCTCCAGGGCCCGGAACAGGCCGCGGCCGCGGATGTCGCCGACGTGGGCGTGATTGCCGAAGCGATCGTGCAGGGCCGCCTCCAGCCTGGCCCCCATCGCCTCCACGTTGTCCAGCAGCGCCTCGTCGCGGATCTTCTCCTGCACCGCCAGCGCCGCCGCGCAGGCGGTGGGATGGCCCATGTAGGTATGGCCGTGCTGGAAGGAACCACTGCCTTCGGCAATGGCGTCAAACACGTGCTGACGGCAGAGCAGTGCGCCGATCGGCTGGTAGCCGGCACCCAGGCCCTTGGCGATGACGACGATGTCGGGCACCACGCCTTCCTGGGCACAGGCGAACAGGCTGCCGGTGCGGCCCATGCCGCACATCACTTCGTCGAGGATCAGCAGCACGCCGTAGCGATCGCAGATCTCGCGGATGCGCCGGAAATAGCCAGGTGCCGGCGGCACCGCGCCCGAGGTCGCGCCAACCACGGTTTCGGCGATGAAGGCGATCACCCGGTCGCCGCCCAGCTCCTCGATCCGCGCGGCCAGCTCATCCGCGACCCTGAGGCCATAGGCCTCTTCGCTCTCGTCATCGCGCCGATGCCGGTAGGCGTAGCAGGGCGAGATATGGTGGCTGTCGAGCAGGATCGGCCCGTACAGCTCGCGCCGCGGCCGGTTGCCGCCGACCGACAGGCCGCCCAGGGTATTGCCGTGGTAGCTCTGCCAGCGGGCGATGTAGTGGCAGCGCTGCGGCTGGCCGCGTTCGACCATGTACTGGCGGGCCAGCTTCAGCGCCGCTTCGACCCCTTCCGAGCCGCCGGAGACGAAATACACCTTGCTCAGGTCCCCTGGCGCAGCGGCGGTCAGGAAGTCCGCCAGACGTTCCGCCGGCTCGGTGGTGAAGAATCCTGTATGGGCAAACGCAAGCTGCTCGGTCTGCTCGCGGATGGCGGCAATGACGGCCGGATCGCTGTGTCCGAGGCAGGACACCGCGGCGCCGCCCGAGGCGTCGAGGTAGCGCCGCCCCGCGGCGTCGACGATATAGCAGCCCTCGCCGCTGACCGCCGTCGCCGGCGTCATCGTGGCCTGGCGGTGGAACACCGAACTCATGCCCGGGCCCGGCGCACGGCGCCGTCCTCCCAGTAGGCCGCAAAGCGGTCGAGCTGGCGCTCCATGTCGCGCAGGTTGCGCATGCTGCGGTCGCCGCCGCGGGCCAGCAGGAAGGCGACGATGGCCTCGCCAAGCGCCATCGCCGCCGTGATGGAGCGGAAGAAGGTCGGCCCGTCGTTGGCGACCAGCATGGTCTGGACGGCCGGTGCGGCAATCGGCGAGACCACGCTGTCGGTCACGGCAAGCACGCTGGCGCCGCGGGTGACGGCCGCTTCGACCGCCAGCACGGTCTCCCGGGTGTAGGGGTGGAAGCTGATGGCGATCACCGTGTCGCTATCGCCGATGTCGCGCAGCTCGTCCGCCAGGGTGCCCGCCTGGCCGCTGATCAGGCGCACGTCTTCCCGGAACATCCGGCAGCAGTAGTGGATGAAGTGGGCGACCGGATAGCATTTCCGCAGGCCGACGACATAGACCCGCCGGGCCCGTGCCAGGCGGTCCGCAGCGGCTTCCAGGTCGCGGGGCGCGACCCCGGCAAAGGTCTGGCGGAGATTGGCTTCGGCCGCCGCCTGCAAGTCCTGCATCAACACGTCACCCGGCTCTTCGCCACGGTCGCGCAGCTGGTGCGCCCGGGCCGTGAGGTTGCCGCTGCCACGGGCCAGGCGTTCCTGGAAGCCGGCGCGAAACTCGGCGTAGCCGGGATAATCGAGCTGACGGGCCAAGCGTACCAGGGTCGAGGGATGCACCCCGGCGCGCGCCGCAAGCTGACGCAGGGAATGAAAGGCGACCTCGTCGGGGGCGTCGAGCATGTAGCGCGCCGCCTGCTGCAGGCGCGGGCTGAGGCCGGCGTAGGCCAGCTCAAGCCGCTCGGTCACATGATTGCTCCGCTGCATCCCCCCGCCCCCGGAGCGGTCGCGTTTCCCGTCGAGGGTAGCGCGGCAGGCCGGCGACTGCAACAAACGTTTCACATATTAGAAAAACGATACGTTCGTTCCATCGGCGTTTCGCGGCGGCCTGCCGGGCGTTCGGCGTGGGCGCTGCGTCCGGCGCTTTTTGCCTGGGAGCGCCAACGGCAATCCGCTAGCCTAGCCGGAACAGCGGCCCGGATGCGATGAGCGAAGACGACGACGACGACGAGGGCGAAGGACGGATCAACGGGCATCGGCCGAAAGGGCTGTTGCCGTTGGCCCTGTCTGCGGCCCTGAGCGCCTCGCCGGCGGCCGCCGACGGTTTCGAATTCGACATCGACACGGTGCTGTCCGCGGTCGTCCGACTGCACGCGGAGATCCCGGCCGACGCCTACACCGCGCCGATCCTGGGCACCGAGCGCGAAGGCCACGGCATCGTCATCGACGACAGCGGCCTTGTCCTGACCATCGGCTACCTGGTCATGGAGGCGATGGCGGTCAGCCTGCAGAGCGCCGGCGGCGAACCGGTCCCGGCCGAAGTCGTAGCCTACGACTACGACAGCGGCTTCGGCCTGGTCCGGGCCATGCGCCCATTGAACGCGCAGGCGATGGAGATCGGCACCTCCGCCGATCTGGCCATCAACGAACCGGTGCTGGTCGCCGGGTTCGGCGGCCGGGCGCAGACCATCGGCGCCCTGGTGGTTTCCAAGCGCGAGTTTGCCGGCTACTGGGAGTACCTGCTGGACGAGGCGATCTTCACCTCGCCGCCGCACCCCAACTGGGGCGGCGCCGCGCTGATCGGCAAGGACGGTACCCTGCGCGGTGTCGGCTCTTTGTATGTCGAGGACGCCCGCACCGGCAGCGGTACCCTGCCCGGCAACATGTTCGTGCCGATCGATCTGCTGCGACCGATCTTCGCCGACCTGCTCACGCAGGGCCGCGCCAGCACCCAGCCGCGGCCGTGGCTGGGCATGTTCACAGCCGAGAACGAGGGCCGCCTGGAAGTCGTCGCCGTGGCCCCGGACGGGCCCGCGGCGGCGTCGGGAATCAAGCCCGGCGACGTCGTGGTCAAGATCGGCGACAGCGTCGTCGCCGACATGGCGGGCATGTACCGGCAAGTCTGGGCCGTCGGTCCGGCCGGGGCGAAGATCCCGATCACGCTGCTGCGCGGCAACATCGCCCTCACCCTCGACATCGCCTCGGAAGACCGCTACCAGCGGCTGAAGCTGCAACGGCGCTACTGAACC
>Ga0056121_1000059_pt1 | contig 57137 bp, 54 predicted proteins | sample WorMetHEROISLAND_FD_83872 | JGI IMG/M metagenome (GOLD analysis project Ga0056121, IMG submission 83872) | Marine gutless worms symbiont microbial communities from Max Planck institute for Marine Microbiology, Germany - Olavius sp. 1 HERON ISLAND ...
AAATCAGTTCATCACAAGCTTCGTCGACGCCTACAATCGAACCAGGCTCAGATGCCTCGACTACAAGGCGCCAATCGAGCTCCTCAGCAATCCCCCGGGACACAACACGAAAGCCGGGGTCCAGGGCGTTGCATCAGCCTGTGTCCTTGCGCAACTGGGCCACGAACACCTCGAGCGTGTCCGCCAGCGTCCGGCTGGCATCGAAGGTCTCGCGGGTTTCCGCCGCCAGCGGCGTGGCCGCCATCAGCGACAGGATCCAGGCCGCCCCGAAGTGCATCTCGCCCGACAGGCCGGCGGCCTGCATGGTGCGGCCGATCTCTTCCAGCTCCGGCGCCCAGCGCTCGGAGTCGGCCGGCAGGCGCGGGATCATCCGCTCCATGTAGGCCCAGGTCTCGGCCTGGCTGTAGCGCATTTCCTCTTCAAAGGCATCGCGCAGGTCCAGCGCCTCGGCCGCCGTGGCGACCAGGGCGAACAGCGAGAACCGCGCCTTGTTGACGCCGGCGTAGAGCATCTTCAGCGCCGAGGCCCGGCCGACGCCGCCTTCGAGGGGCTTGACCATGAGGCTGTCGACCGCCAGCGCCTTGGCCGACGCCACGTCGTCGCCGGAGACATAGAGCCGGGTCGGCTGCGACCCCTTGCCCGGCGCCGGGCCGACGATGCCACCATCGATGAACGGCGCGCCGGCGTTCTCGATGACGGCGCCGATCTCCGCTGCCGTCTGCGGCGATACCGCGTTGGCGTCGAGATAGACCGGCCGCGCCCCGCTGCGCGCCATCGCCGCGGCAACCTCGCGGGCCAGTCCCAGGGCCGATGCCGGCGGCAGGATCGACAGCACGATGTCGGCTTCGCCGACCAGAGCATCGAGGTCGCCCAGGTCGCGAAAGCCGATGCGCGCGGCCCGCGCCCGGGTCTCGTCGCTGCGCCCGGCCAGGCAGGTGACGATGTCGTGCCCGCCGGCCTTCAGCGCCGCGCCGACGCCGGCGCCCATGTCGCCGGGGGCGATGATGGCGACGATCATGCGGTCAGCCGCACCCGATCACCCCGCCTGGCCGCCGCGCAGCACCCGGCCCGGCAGGGCGCCGTCGGCGCTGACCGCATCGGCGCCGTCGCGGCGCAGCAGCGTGCCGTTGACGATCACCGCGTCGATGCCCACGGCCTCGGAGACCAGGCGGTCGGCGCCCGAGGGCAGGTCGTTGACGCGTTGCAACGGGCTGGCGGCAATGGTGTCGGGATCGAACACCACCACGTCGGCCGGCCGGCCTTCGGCCAGCAGGCCGCGGTCGGCAATGCCCATGAGCTCGGCCGGCTTCTGCGTCAGGGCGTGCACCGCCTGCTCCAGGCTCATCGCCCCCTTCTCGCGCACCCAGTAGCCCAGCAGGTGGGTCGAGTAGCAGGCATCGCACAGCTGGCTGGCGTGCGCGCCGGCGTCCGACAGAGCGACCACGGTGTTGTCGTCCTTCAGCAGCTCCTCCACTTCGGCCTCGTCGTAGTTGAGGATCGGAAAGCGGAAGCGGGCGGCGAAGTCGGTTTCCAGCGACATGTCGAGCGCCAGGTCGACCGGATGGCAGCCGCGTTCGGCGGCGACCTCGGTAAGCGGCCGCTCCTCCAGCGAGCGGTCGGGCGGATAGGTCGCGATGACGGCGCGCTCGGCCCAGCCGGCGACGGCGTTCTTCTGCCCCGGCGCGATGTCGGCCTTGAAGTTCTCGCGGAACTCGGGTTCGGCGTAGATCGCCTTCCGCCCGGCGCTGTCGGTCTGCATGGTCTCCTTGAACAGCGGGCGCATCTCGAACGGGAACGGCTCGTCGAAATCGAAATCGAACATGATCGGCCGACAGGCCACCTGCGGCACGATCATCAGCCCCTCGGCGCGCTGCTCGGCCGCCTTGTCCAGGTGGCGCCGGTGCGAACCGGGCCCGGCCAGGCCGGACAGCAGCGCCGTCCAGGTCACCGGCACATGATGCTTGCGGGCGAGCTCGGTGAACTCGTCGTGCAGCAGCGTCTTGCCGATGGTCGCCTGCATGATGCCGCGGCCGGAACCGGCCATGGCGCCGACCAGGGCGTCGATCTCGTCGAAGGTGGCAAGCCGGCTCGGCACCGGGCGGCCGCCGTAGCCGTGATGGGTGGCGGCGTGCGAGGTGGCAAAGCCGATCGCCCCGGCGGCCATGGCCTCGCGCACGAGGTCCTGCATCTCGGCCACCTCGTCGTCGCTGGCGGCGCGCTCGGTGGCCTCCTCGCCCATGACGTACAGCCTGAGCGGCGTGTGGCCGACGAAGACGCCCAGGTTGATCGCCGCGCCCTGCTTCTCCAGCGCGTCGAGATAGTCGGGGAAGCTCTCGAACGGCCAGTCCGCGCCCAGCCCGGCCTGCAGCGCCGACAGGCTCATGCCCTCGACCTTCTCCAGGGTACGCATGATCATCTCGCGATGGGCCGGCCGGGTCGGCGCCACGCCGAAGCCGCAGTTGCCGATCACCGCGGTGGTGACGCCGTGCCAGGGCGAGATCGTCAGCATCCGGTCCCACACCACCTGGGCGTCGTAGTGGGTGTGGATGTCGACGAAGCCGGGCGCGACCACCCGGCCCGTGGCGTCGATGGTCTCGGCCGCGGTGCCGGGCGCCGCGCCGATGGCGACGATGCGGCCGTCCTTGATGCCGACGTCGCCGGCATAACCCGGCGCGCCGCTGCCGTCGACGATGGTGCCGTCGGCGATCTTCAGGTCATAGTCCATGGCGTCGTGCTCCTGAACGACTACCGCCCTTTAGCGGGCGCGTTATCGGTTGTCGGCGCGCGTCTCAGACGTCGAGGCGGAACAGCTCGGCGACGTTGTCGCGCAGGATCCAGCGCTTCTCGTCGTCGCTGAGGCCCTGCGTGTGCTCCGCAAGCATCTCCTGCGACCACGGCCAGGTGGCGTCCGAGTGCGGAAAGTCGTTCGCCCACATCAGCCGCCGCACGTTCAGCATGTCCTTGACCTTGAAGGCGGTCCAGTCGTCCTGGAAGGTCAGGTAGATGTTCTCGAAGAAGTACTCCGAGGGCAGCCTGGCCAGCTCCTGGCCCTTGTTCCAGAAGCGGTGGCGCTTGTAGATGTGGTCCAGGCGGTAGGCGTAGTGCGGCACCCAGCCGGCGTCGGCCTCGACGCAGGCGACTTTCAGTTCGGGATGGCGCTCGAACACGCCGGAGAACACCAGCATGCCCATGATGTCCTGGCAGCCGCGGATGATCTGCATCAGCGTGTTGATGCGCGGGCCGCGGGTGGACTTGGCATCGACCGAGTCGGCGCGGTTGGTGAGGATGTGGAAGCAGAGCGGCAGCTCCAGCTCGATCGCCGCCCGCCAGAACGGATCGTAGATCGGGTCGTCGAAGTCGCTCTCGCCGGGCTGCCCCGCCATCATCACCCCGCGGAAGCCCATCTCCTTGATGCGTTCGAGTTCGGCGATGCCCTCGGCCGGGCTGTTCACCGAGGCCTGGCCCATGCCGATCAGGCGGTCGGGCGCCTCGGCGCAGTATTCCTGGAGCCAGCGGTTGTAGGCCTCCATGCAGGCCTGGCGGTAGCCCAGGTCTTCGTGGTTGCAGATCATCATGCCGACGGTGGCGAAGATGATCTCGGCGCCGACCCCGTCGCGGTCCTGGTCGGCGAGCCGGTACTTGGGATCCCAGCCGGAGCGGTGCAGCTCCTCGAACAGGGTCCCGGTCATGCGCATGTCCTTGGGGTCCTTGCCGGCGGCGGCGACCAGGCCCATCGGCACGGCGCGGGTCTCCATGCCCGGGATGATGTAGATGTCGCCGCGCTTCTCGTCACGCACCATGTGCGGGGCGCGGTCGCGGTACTTGGGATCGATGTTGGCGGTGTAGCAGTCCGGCGGCTCGGTGATATGCGAGTCGGCGGAAATCGGCACGAAATTCAGACCCATCTGGCGTTCCTCCTGCTGCCGTTCGGGCGCCGTCTCGCGCGGCGCCTTGGTCGCTGGTCACGAGTATAGCGGCAATTGCGACCGGGCCGAACGCCATCGCGCGGCAAATGCTTGGCACCGGCCGCCGGGGCCAGTAGCTTGGGCACCAAGCGGACAGCAACGGGGCGACCATGAGCGAGCAAAAAGCAGAGCGGATCACCATCCTGGCGCGGGAGTTCGCCGAGGCGGCGTTCGAGTATCACCGCGGCCGGCTGGGCGAAAAGGGCTACCGCATGGCCGGGCCGATCGTGCAGCACAAGTTCATGCTGCTGGAAGGCCCGCAGGAACCGACCGAGCTGTTCGACGGCGAGCCGCTGTTCGCTGCCACCTTCGTCCTGAAAGACGCCGAGGAGGGCTGACCGGCCTTGGCCCGGCTTGCGGACGGCCCGTCAGCCGGTGCCGGACGCCGCCAGATAGCGCCGCCAGCCACCGTGCCCGGTGATGTCTTCGGCACCATCCAGCCCGGCCGTTTCGCACAGGAAGCCGGTCACCTCGCTGTCGTCCTCCAGGCGCACGGACCCGAGGCCCAGCGGCGCGGGAATGCCTTGCAGCAAAGCCCCGAGCGACTCGCGCGGCAAAGCCCATAGCTCAAGGGCGATGGCAGCACCCGACGAACTCCGGACCAGGCCGGGACGGTAGGGCGGACCGCCCGCCAAGGCGTACAACCGGTAGCAAGGCGCCGTGCGGCCGGCGCGAAGGAAGCGTCCGCCGTGCCGGGTCAACTCACCGTTTAACGGCAGGCCGGACATGTGCGCGCCCACCACGGCAAGCGCGACCTCATGCGAACACAGGCCGGGAGCCTGCTCGGAAGGCGACGGCACAGGCTGAGCCGTGGCGCCCAAACCGACGCCGGACCGGCGGTGCAGGGCTGCGGCTAGCGCCACCAGCCGGTCGTCCTGACCGGCACGGGCAAGCAGCGTTGCGCTTCCGGGCCAGCCATCCGCCCTCGGCGTCGTCGGCAATGCGATGCCGCACAGGTCAAGCAGGTTGACGAAGTTGGTGTAGGTACCGAGGCGGCTGTTGAGCTCGACTGGCGAGGCCAGCACCTCGTCGACCCGGTATAGCGTCGGCACCGTGGGCACGCACAGCATGTCGATGCCGTCGATCAGTTCTTCCGCCTGGCGTCGCAGGGCCTGCAGCCGGTAGAAGCCGCGAAAGGCGTCCGCCGCGCTGAATCGCTCGGCCCGGGCGATGATCTCGCGCGTGACGGGATGCAGAGCGTCTGGCTGCGCGCGCAGCAGCGGCTCGACAGCGGCATAGCGCTCCGCCACCCAGGCCCCGTCGTAGAGCATGCGGGCAATTTCGTAGAACGTCGTGAAGTCGAGCTCGACGATCTCGCCGCCGAGCGCCTCGAGCGTGCCCAGTGCCGCCTCGAACGCGTCCGCCTGCTGCGCATCACCGAAGAACTCCCGTGTGGCCGCGCTCGGCACACCGACGCGCAGCACCGGCGGCAGTGCCGCGGGCGCCGGTGCGGCGACGCGGCGGGCGTAGGCGTCGGCGGGGTCGAACCCGGCCGCGGCGCGGAACGCCGTGTGGGCATCGTCGACGGTGAGCGCGAACAGCGAGACCGTGTCCAGCGTCCGGCAGGCCGGCACGACGCCGCTGGTGGAAACCGCCCCCAGTGTCGGCTTCAGACCGACGATGTTGTTCAGGGCGGCCGGCACCCGCCCGGACCCGGCGGTGTCGGTGCCGAGGGCGAAACCGACGATGCCGCGGGCGACGGCGACGGCGGAGCCGGAACTCGAGCCGCCCGGCACCAGGGACGCATCGGCGGCGTTCCGCGGTGCCGGATAGGGCGTGCGCAGGCCAACCAGGCCGGTGGCGAACTGATCCAGATTGGTCTTGCCGACTGGAATGGCGCCGGCCGCGCGCAGCCTGGCGACGCAGAAGGCGTCACCGTCGGCCTCATAGGCGAACGCCGGGCAGGCCGCCGTGGTCGGCATGCCGGCAACATCGATATTGTCCTTCACCGCGAACGGAACGCCCCACAGGGGGTAGCGCTGCGGGTCGAACGGGCCCAGGGCGCGGGCCGCCGCCGACAGCAACTCGGGCTCGGCGATGTGCAGGAAGATCCCCGGATCGTTCGTGGCGTCGATGCGGCGCAGGCTTTCCTGAAGCACTGTCGCCGGATCGGCGCCGGCCGCATAGGCACGATGCAGACTGGCGATGTCGAAGCTGTCAGGCGCTGGGGTCATCGGGCTCCGGCTCGAGAAAATGGACGGGACGCTCCCATTGGATCAGCACGACGCAGCCCTCGTCGGACCAGACCGCGTGCGTCGTGCCCGGACGATTGAGGATCAGGCTGCCGGCACCGTAGCGGCCGTTCTGGTCCGACTGCGCACCGTCGAGCACGAGCACCGATTCCAGCCCGTCATGTCGATGCAGCGGCACGGCGGCCCCCGGCGCATAGCGCAGCAACGCCACTGCCGGCGCACCCTGCTGCAGCCAGCAGATCTCGACGCCCGGACGGAACGGCGCGAATGTCATGCTGCGCCAACCGCCGCCGATGAGCGCGGGAAAGACGGAGTCAGCAGTCATGGAGGGCCGCCAGGACAGCCGCGACCGGCGCCGTCCAGCCGACGATCGCGCCCTGGGCGCGGATCATCTCGACGGTCGCCGTCTTGAAGGCCGGAAAGTAGCTTGCCGTCGCATCGACGGCGAGCAGGCCGTCATAGCCCCTGTCGTTGGCCTCGCGCATCGTCGTCTGCACGCAGACCTCGGTAGTGACGCCAGCGAACACCAGCTGACGGATGCCTCGCTCTTCCAGCCACGCCTGCAACCGGGTGGCATAGAACGCCCCCTTGCCGGGCTTGTCGATGACAGTCTCGCCGGGCAGCGGCGCCAACGCCGGCAGGATCTCGGCACCGGGCTCGCCGGCGACCAGGAGCCGCCCCATCGGTCCGGGATCGCCAATGCGCAAGGTCGGCCGGCCGCGGCCGCGCTTCGCCGGCGGGCAGTCGGACAGGTCTGGCCGGTGGCACTCGCGGGTGTGGATCACCAGCAGTCCGGCGGCGCGGAAGCCGTGCAGCAGCCGCTGCACGACCGGCACGATGGCGCCCAGCGGTGCCACGTCGTTGCCCAGGCTGGCGCCGAACCCGCCCGGCTCGATGAAGTCGCGCTGCATGTCGATCACCATGAGGGCCAGGGTCTCACGCGCGAATGGAAAGGCGAACGGTTCGGCGGCGATCTGCGGCATCAGACATGCCCCGCCATGTGGTGGCCGATCTCGGCGACATCGGCCTGGCCGATCGCGGTCTCGAAGGTGATCCGCCCCTCCGACATCACCAGGATCCGGTCGGCCAGCTCGAGGAGCTCGTCCAGGTCCTCGCTCAGCAGCAGTACCGCGGTGCCGGCGTTGCGCGCCGCCATGATCCGCCGGCGGACCTCGGCCACCGCGGCGAAGTCGAGGCCGAAGCAGGGATTGGAGATGATCAGAAGCTCGACCACGCCAGTCAGCTCGCGTGCCAAGACGGTGCGCTGCACGTTACCGCCTGAGAGCGCCGCCACGGGCGCGTCGAGCGAGGCGGTCTTGATGCCGAAAGCGGCGACGAGCTCAGCCGCCCGGCGCGCCATCGCCCTGGGATCGAGCCAGAAGCGCCTGCCACCGCCGCCGTCGCTGTCGAAGGTCCTGAAGGCGAGGTTCTCCGCCACCGACATCTGCGGCGCGCAGGCGTTTCGCAACGGTTCCTCCGGCAGGTAGCGGACGTTGTGCCGGCGTGCCTCGGCCCGGGTCGCGCCATAGGGCTCACCGGCGACCTCGATGCGGCCGGCGAGCAGCGGCCGCTGACCCGCCAGCAGCTCCATCAGCTCCAGCTGCCCGTTGCCGGAAACCCCGGCGATGCCGACGATCTCACCGGCCCGGACGCTCAACGCGTCGATCGCGATCTCGCCAAGGCCGGAACGGTCACGCGCCCGGGCGTCTCGCAGGCTGAGCCTGGCTTGCCCCGCCGTGCCCGCGCGTACCGCCGGCGCCCCGACCGCTTCGCTGCCGACCATCAGCGCGGCCATCTCGGCCGGGCCCAGATCGGCCACCGGACCGCCACCGACCTGCCGGCCGCGGCGCAGGATGGTGACCTCGTCGGCGAAAGCGGTGACCTCGCGGAACTTGTGGGTGATCATCAGCACGCTGATCTGCCCGTCTTCGGCCAGGCCGCGAACCAGGCCAAGCACCTCGTCGGCCTCGTCGGGCGTGAGCACCGAGGTCGGCTCGTCGAGGATCAGGAAGCGGCGACCGAGGTAGAGCTGCTTGATGATCTCCAGCTTCTGCTTTTCGCCGGCGGCGAGACGGCTCACCGGCTGCTCGAGCGGCACCCGGAATGGCATCGTCTCCATGAAGGCGTCCAGCTCGCCCCGGGCACGGCGCCAGTCGATCACCGCCGGGGTATCGTCGCGGCTGATCACCAGGTTCTCCGCCGCCGTCAGGGCCGGCACCAGGGTGAAGTGCTGATACACCATGCCCAGGCCCAGGGCGTGCGCCGCCCGCGGATCGGCAACCTCGACCTCGCGCTCGTCCACCAGCAGCTGGCCCGCCGAGGCGCGATAATAGCCCATCATGCACTTCACCAGCGTCGACTTGCCGGCGCCGTTCTCGCCCAGCAGGGCATGGAAGGAGCCGGCACGCACCCGCAGCGAGACGCCGTCGAGCGCGGTCAGGGCACCGAAGCGCATACCCATGCCGACGGTTTCGACCGTCAGCGCCCGGACGCCATCGCCGTCGCTCATGGCAGCGCGCGCACCAGGGTGGCGCTGTCCGAGACGGTGCCGAACACTCCGCCCTGCATCTTCACCATCTTGATCGCGGCCTCGTGGTTGCCGCGGTCGGTGGCGCCGCAGCAGTCCGCCAACAGCAGGCACTCGAAGCCGCGGTCGTTGGCCTCGCGCATGGTGGTGTGCACGCAGACGTCGGTGGTGATGCCGGTGAGGATCAGGTTCTCGATCCCGTGCGTGCGCAGCATCAGCTCGAGATCGGTGGCGTAGAAGCTGCCTTTGCCCGGCTTGTCGACGACCGGCTCGCCCGGCAGCGGCGCCAGCTCCTCGATGATCTGCCAACCTGGCTCGCCGCGCACCAGGATGCGGCCGCAGGGGCCGGGATCGCCAATGCCGGCATCGATCTGCCGCGAGCGCCAGCGCTTGTTGGCCGGCAGGTCGGCGAGGTCGGGGCGATGACCCTCGCGGGTGTGAACGACGTGATAGCCGCGTTGGCGCATGGCCGCGAGCACCTGCCGGATCGGCTCGATCGGCGCCCGGGTCAGGCTCAGGTCGTAGCCCATGCTGTCGACGTAGCCGCCGGGACCGCAGAAGTCCGTCTGCATGTCGATGACGATCAGCGCCGTGTTCGCAGGCCGCAGGTCGCCATTGTAGGGCCAGTCGTAGGGGTCGGCGGGAACGGTGCTCATTCGGCCGCACTCGCGATCGCTTCTCCGTAGCGCCGGGTCGGCGCGGCAAAGCCGCACGAGGTGCCGTCGGTGACCTGCACCCGCTCTTCCCAAGGCAGGCGGTAGCGGCCGGCCACGAGATCCTGCATGTAGCTGTAGGGGCAGTCGCCGGCGCCGCCCGCAACCGCGGTGAAGCCACGGTGGCCAAGCTGATAGATGTTGTTTTCCACGCCCCAGCCGGCGCGTGCCTCGCGCACCAGATCCGGGCGCACCTCGGCGGTGATGATCTCATCCGGGCGGCCGGAGGTGCCGTGCGCCAGCACGCTGCCGTCGAAGTTGACGATCATGCCCTCGCCCATGCTGTCGAAAGTGCCGTCCGAGCCGGACATGCAGACATTGGCCGTGACCATAAGGTTGCAAAAGCTGTTGGCCTGGTTGGTGAAGCGCCAGGCGTCACGGATCGGCGCGGTGTAGCCGGCCGTGCGCAGCATGATCTCCGCGCCCTTGTAGGCACACTCGCGCGCCATCTCCGGGAACATCCCGTCGTGGCAGATGATCAGCGCCAGCTTGCAGCCGTTGGGGCCGTCGATCACCGGGATGCCCAGGTCGCCGGGCTCCCAGGGTTCGACCGGCACCCAGGGATGGAGCTTGCGATAGTAGAGCTTGACGGCGCCGGTATTGTCGATGACGAGGCCGGTATTCCAGGGGTTGCCCGCCGGGTTCGCTTCCATGATCGAGAAGCAGCCCCAGATGTCGTTGTCGACGCAGGCCTGCCGGAACGCCGCGACCTCGGGCCCGTCCATGGCGCACATGATGGCCGGGTTGGTGTCCATCGAGAGGCCGTGCAGGGCGTACTCGGGGAACACCACCAGGTCCATGCCCGGCATGTTGCGCCGGGCTTTGCCGACCAGTGCGACGATGCGCGCGGTCTGCGCCGCCAGTTCGTCGGGCGTCGCCACCACCGGCAGCTGCAGCTGCACCAAGCCGAGGACGACGCCGTTCGCCGATTTGTTGAGTCCGCCAAGTCCACTCATCGTTTTCGATCCTATTTGGTGATGCTGAGTTCGCCGGGCGCGCCAGTGACGGCCCGGGTGGTCGAGCTGGTGGCGATCAGCACGCCCAGGGTGAGGACGTAGGGCGCGGCGTAGAACAGGTAGTAGCCCTGGCTCACGCCGACCGACTGCAGGGCCGGGCCGAGGGCGCCGGCACCGCCGAACAGCAGCGCGGCCCAGAAGCAGTTGACCGGGTTCCAGCGCGCGAAGATCACCAGCGCCACCGCCATCAGGCCCTGCCCGGAGGAGATGCCCTCGTTCCAGCTGCCGGGGTAATAGAGCGACAGGTAGGCGCCGGCGATGCCGGCCAGGGCGCCGCCGGCAGCGGTGGCGAGCAGGCGCACGCGGTCGGGATTGAAGCCGAGGGCGCGGGCGGCGTCGCCGCTGTCGCCGACCACGCGAATGACCAGGCCGACCCGGGTGCTGCGGAACATCCACCAGATCAGCACGGCGGCGACGACGCCGATCAGGAACAGCACGTTGACCTTAAGCGCCGCCCGGAGCTGCGGCACGTCGGACCACCAGCCGAGGTCGAGTGCCGGCAGATCGGGGGCGACCGGCTGGATGTAGGGCTTGCCGAAGAAGAAGGCGAGACCGATCCCCAGCAGCATCATGGCGATGCCGATGGCGATGTCGTTGACCCGCGGCAGCTTGCAGATCCAGCCGTGCACCGCCCCGAACGCCATGCCGGCGAGCGCCGCGGCGCCGACGCCGGCCCACGGCGAGGCGGTCTCGTAGGCCACCGCGTAGCCGGCCATTGCGCCGAACACCAGCGTGCCCTCCAGGCCGAGGTTGATCCGACCCGACCGTTCGGTCAGGCATTCGCCCAGGCTGACGAACAGGAACGGCGTGGAGACGCGGATCGCCCCGCCGAGGATCGCCAGCGGCACGCCCCACAGACCGATCTCGCTCTCGCTCATCGTCCGCCCCAGCGTTCCGGCGCAAACAGCCGGAAACGGCCGTACAGCGTTTCGCTCAGCAGAATGGCAATGAACACGAAGCCCTGCAGCACCAGCACCGTGGCGTCGGGCAGGTCCATGCGCCGTTGCACCAGGCCGCTGGCGGCCTCGAAGCCGGCGAGCAGGATGGCGACGGGAATGATCGCCAGCGGATTGTGGCGGGCGAGGAAGGCCACGAGGATGCCGGTGTAGCCGAAGCCCGCGGCCAGGGAGGCGTTGGCCGCACCATGCACCGCGGCGACCTCGAACATGCCGGCCAGCCCGGCGCAGGCGCCGGCGAGCGCGGTGAAGCCGACCACCAGCGCGCCTACCGGCAGGCCCTGGACCTGCGCCGCGCGCACGTTGCCGCCGACGATGCGCGCGGCGAAACCCCAGCGCGTCCGCTCGATCAGGACCCAGCTGGCAAGGCAGGCCAGCACGCCCGCCGCCAGACCCCAGTGCACGTCCATCCCCGGAATGTTGCCGATGCGGTGGGCGGCCTCCAGCGGCGCGGTCGACGGCTTGTTCAAGCTGCCGGGATCACGCAGCGGGCCCTCGACCAGGTGGTTCATCAGGGCGATGGCGATGTAGGCCATCAACAGGCTGGCGATAGTCTCGTTGACGCCGCGCCGATGCCGCATCAACCCGACGAGCCCGATCCAGGCGGCGCCGGCGGCGGCCGCGCCCAGCGCCATCGCCGGCAGGGCAACGGCCCCCGGTGTGCCCTGCAGCGCGACAGCGAAGGCTCCGGCGGCAACGCCACCCAGGACGATCGCCCCTTCGCCGCCGATGACGATCAGCCCGAGTCGCGCCGGCAGCGCCACGCACAGCGCCGCCAGCAGCAGCGGCGCAGCCCGCGACAGCGTGTTGTGCCAGGAGAAGCCCGAGCCGAAGCCGGCTTTGTAGACCAGGCCGTAGAACTCGGCCGGCGACTTGCCGAGGATCAGCAGGAACAGACCGAACGAGGCCAGACCGGCGAGCAGCGCCGCCAGCGGCAGCGCCACCTGCTCGGCCCGCCGCGCCAGCCACGGCAACCATGCCGCGGCCGACCGCGACGGCTGCCCGACGATCGCTGCCGTGGCATCCACCGGTCGGTCCATCAGCGGCTCAACTGGTGGCGCCGATCACCCCCTCGACGAGATAATCCATGCTTTCCAGCTCGATGGCGCTCTCGACGAAGGCCTGACCGGCGCTGGCGACGACATTGCCCTTGTTGTCCTTCAGCGGCCCCTTGATCGCCGCGAAGTCGCCTTTCATGATCTCCGCCTCGGTCGCCGCGAACGCGGCACGGCCCTGCTCGGAGACTGCCGGGCCGAGCGGGCTCATCTTGATGAAGCCGTCTGCCAGGCCGCCGCGAATGAAGTTGTCGATCGGCTGGCCGGCCATGAAGCGCTCGATCATGCCGGTGTAGACCGCACCCCAGTTCCATTCCGCGCCGGTCAGGTACTTGTCCGGCGCCAGCGGGCTCTGATTGGCGTGATAACCGCACACGTAGGCGCCGCGCGCCGCCGCGGTCTCGACCACCACCTTCGGCCCGTCCACATGGCAGGTGATGACGTCGGCGCCCTGGTCCGCCAGGGCGTTGGTGGCCTCGGCCTCCTTCACCGCCAGCGACCATTCGCCGGTGAAGATCACCTGGCAGGTGATCGCCGGATCGATCGAGCGCGCCCCCAGCAGGAACGAGTTGATGTTGTTCAGCACCTGTGGGATCGGCTTGGCCGCGACGAAGCCCAGCTTTTTCGACTTGGTGGCATGCGCCGCGACGACGCCGTTGAGGTACTGCCCCATGCCGATGTAGCCGAAGTAGGAGCCGACGTTGCCGGGATGCTTGTCGGCGTTCCACAGCCCGCCGCAGTGCTGGAACCGGACCTGCTCGTACTTTGGCGCCAGGGCCAGGATATGCGGGTCGAAGTAGCCGAAAGAGGTGGGAAACAACAACGGTGCGCTGTCGAAGTTGATCATGCTCTCCATCGACTTCTGCACGTCGATGGTCTCGGGCACGTTCTCCTCTTCGACCACGGTGACGCCGGGCAGTTTCTTCACCTCGGCAGCGCCCTCGGCGTGGGCTTGGTTGTAGCCGAAGTCGTCCTTCGGTCCGACGTAGATGAAGCCGACGGTCAGCTTGGCCGCCCGGGCCCTGCCCAGGGGTGCCACCGCGCCGAGCGCGGCCAACCCTGCGATCGCGGTCGTCGCCTTGAGGAAGCCGCGACGCGTGGCGTCAGATCTGTAAGCCATGTCCATATACCCTTGTGCTGCTGCCAGGCCGATGCCTGTCACGTGGGCCACAGCGTAAGGGTCGGAAAGCGTTTACGTCGTCTGCTAGTTTTTCACCAATGCGGTGCAAAAAAAGCAACACTATGCCAGACTGGCGCCATCATGCGGCATCTGCGCACCTATCAGTACGTCGACGTGGTGGCGCGCACCGGCTCCATCCGCAAGGCGGCGCAAGAGCTGGCGTTGACGCCATCGGCCCTGAACCGGCGGGTGCAGGCGCTGGAGGAGGAGCTCGGGGTGCAGATCTTCGAGCGCCTGTCCCGCGGGGTGCGCCTGAACGCCGCCGGCGAGATCCTGATCCAGCACATTCGCGCCCAGGCCGCGGACATGGAGCGGGTGAAGTCACGCATCGCCGACCTGTCCGGGGTCCGGCGCGGCAACATCAACATCGCCTGCAGCCAGGCCCTGATCCCCTATTTCCTGCCGGAGCAGATCGCGCGCTATCGCGCCGAGCACCCCGCCGTGACCTTCGGGGTCTACGTCCGCGACCGGGCCGCAGCGGAACAGGCCCTGACCAGCTTTGCCGCCGACGTGGCGCTGGTGTTCGAGCCGGTGCGGCTGGCCGAATTCCACAGCCTGCTGGAAGTGCGGCAGCCGCTGCACGCGGTGATGGCGCGCGAGCATCCGTTGGCGGCCGCGACCGCGGTGCGGCTGCGCGACTGCCTCGGCTTCCCGGTGGCGCTGCCGTCCGAGGCCTATGGCGTGCGGGCGCTATTGGAGCGTGCCGTCGCGCGCATGTCGCTGCAACTGGAACCGGTGACGCAGTCGGATTCGTTCGAGTTCCTGCGCCACCTCGCCGGCACCGGCGACGTGATCTCGTTCCAGATCCCCATCGGCATCGCCCCCGATCCCGCCGCGACGGGCCCGCTGGTCAGCCGCCCGGTCGACCCGCGCGACCTGCCCGACGGCATCCTCTACATGGGGCAGCTGCGCGGCCGCTCCCTGCCCGTCGCCGCCGCGCGCTTCGCCGACCAGCTCGCCACCGTGCTGAGCGAGCGCTACGAGTGCAGCTAGCCCGACTGGCGCCTGAGCACCTGGCCCGGGCGGGCATCCGTCACCGCGCCGTCGCGCACGACCTGACCGCCATTGACGAACACATGGACGATCCCGGCCGGGTACCGGTTGGGATCCTCGAAAGTGCCCTTGTCGATCACCACGGCAGGATCGAACAGCACCAGGTCGGCGAACGCGCCTTCGCGGACATAGCCGCGGTCGCGCAGGCCGAACTTGTCGGCCGCCATCCCGGTCATGCGATGGACCGCCGTCTCCATGGTCATCAGGCCCTGGTCGCGGGCGTAGTGGCCGAGCACCCGGGCGAAGGTGTTGTAGAGCCGGGGATGCGGCTTGCCGTCGAGGGTGGGGATGCCGTCCGAGCCGATCATCGTCGAGGGGTGGCGCATCACCGTGCGCACGTCGTCCTCGCTCATCATGTGCAGGATCACGCTGGTGCCGGGCGCCTCCGCTTCTACTTGCTCGGCCGCCGCGCGCGGCGGCAGGGCCAGCTGCGCGCTGAGCACTTCGATGCTGGCGCCTTCCCACTCGGGATGGCCGGGCGCGGAGGCGATCACCACGTCGGACGGCCGGGCCGAGGCGATGCCGGCGTCGCCGTCCGTGGTTTCGGCGAAGGCGCCGTTCTGCAGCACGGCGCGCAGCATGGTGCTGCCGGCGGTGTAGGGATACTGGTCGGCGTGCACGTTCTCGCCGCGGCCCTGGGCGGCCTCGATCAGCGCGAGCGACTGCGAGACCAGGCCCCAGGCAGCGCGGCCCGCCGCCTTGTGGTGCGAGATCTGCACCGGCACGCCGGCGCCGGCGCCGATCGCAATCGCCTCGTTGACCGAATCCAGCAGGCCCGTGCTCTCGTCGCGCATGTGGGTGGCGTAGAGCGCACCGCTGCCGCGCATTTCCGCGGCCAGCTCGATGAGCTCCTCGGTTTCCGCGTTGCGCCCCGGCTCGTAAATCAGGCCGCTCGACAGGCCGAGCACGCCGGCATCCAGGGCCTCGCGCAGACTCGCCTTCATCGCCGCCATTTCCGCCGCTTCCGGCGGGCGGTCGGCGCGGCCCATGGCCGCCATGCGAAAGGTGCCGTGGCCGGCGAGCACGCCGATGTTGGCGCCGATGCCGCGCGTCTCCAGGGCCTCGGCATAACCGGCATGGCCGTCGTAAGGCTCCAGCCCGGCCAGGGCCAGCAGGTCGCCGCCCAGCTCCATGGCGGCGGCGAACGGCGCCGCGCCGAAGCCGCAGTTGCCGACGATGCAGCTGGTCACCCCGCCGCGGGTCTTGAAGGCCATGTCGGCATGGCTGAGGGCGGCGAAATCGTCGTGCGTGTGGACGTCGATGAAGCCGGGCGCCAGCGCCAGTCCGCCGGCGTCGATCTCGGTCTCGGCGCGGGCGCCGCCGGCGTCGCCCAACACGGCGATGCGCGCGCCCTCGACCGCCACGTCGGCCATCGCCGGCGCCGCGCCCGTGCCGTCGTAGACCAGCGCGGCGCGGATCAGCAGATCGTACCGTTCCGCCATGGCTCAGGCCCTCGCCGACGGCCGCGCCGTCACCCGGTCCCACCAGGCGCTCAGGTTGGCCTGGTCATCGGCCACGCGGACACCCACCGCCTTGCCCATGAGCACGGCACACTGCGCAGTGATGTCGGCCACGGTGTAGTCGTCGTTGGCGATGAAGTCGCGGCCGTCGAGCTCGCCGTCGAGCCAGGCCAGCTTCGCCGTCACGTTGTCGCGACAGCTTTCGCCCCAGGCGGCGTTCTGCTCGACCAGGTCCTTCCAGAACTCGTGCGTGTGCACGAACACGCCGATCATCGGCAACAGCAGCTCGTGCTCCATGCGCCGGTTCCACATCTCCACCCGGGCGCGGTCGACCCGGTCGCGACCGAACAGCGGCGGCTCCGGCTGGAGCTCCTCCAGGTAGCGGCAGATCGCCACCGACTCGGCAATGCAGGTACCGTCGTCCAGCTCCAGCACCGGCATCTTGCCCAACGAGTTCCTGGCCAGGTATTCCGGCGTGCGGTTCTCGCCCTTGGCCATGTCGACCGTGACCTTGGGGATATCGAGCCCCTTCTCGGCAATGAAGATGCGCACCCGGCGCGCGTTCGGCGAGGGCGGCAGGTCGTAGAGCTTCACGGGGCGGTCCTCCTGTTTGGTTTCTTGTTTGGCGACGCCGGCCGGGGTCAACGCTTGAACAGCATACGCCCGGCGATGGCGTCGATGTCCGCCGTCGTCAGCGACGATTGCTGCGCCTTGCAGACATAGGCGACGAACTGTTCCTGCGGCTCGTCGCCGCCGATGTACTGCTGGTAGAAGACGCAGGCCGCCGCGTCGGTGCGGAAGGCGATGTAGTCGGCCGGTCGCCGCTGGATTGTCGTCGTGCCGTGCCGCCCGAAGTCGATCTGCCGGCCGACCAGGTACTCGAACTGGCGGCCCTGCAGGTCCTCTTTTAGATCCTGCTTGTCGGTCACCGCGTAGCCGTCGTCGATCTTGTAGTAGACGAGCACAGCGCGCGGCAGCTCGCCCTCGCGGTTGCCATAGCGGGTGACGTAGGCGTCGTTGTGCTCCATGCGCCCGACCCAGAAGTCTTTCGTCGACACCGAATTGGCGATGCCGCCAATGAGGATCAGCGCGGCGTCCGCTTCGCTCACCTCGCGCCATTGCGCCTGGGCCGTCAGCGGCAGCAGGGCCAGCGCGACGATGCCCGGACCGAGCAACCGACGGCAGACAGCGGAATAGATCGACATGGCTTGCCCCTCTTCAGAGATGCGGCCGGCGCACGGGCACGGCAGCGTAGCAGACGACGGCCCCGTTCAACGACTATGCCGGCGCCAGGCGTCCGCCTCGACGGCGTACTCCACCACACCGCCGTCTTCCGGGCGTGGACGCCGCGCCACCAGCCGCATGCCCAGCTTGCGCATGACGTTGTGCGAGGCGGCGTTGTCGGCACGGGCGACGGCGACAACCCGCGGCACCGACAGTCGGGCAAAGGCGAAGGCCAGCACCGCGGCGGCCGCCTCGGTCGCCAGGCCCCGGCCCCAGGCATCCGGGACGAGGCCGTAGGCCAGCTCGACGGCGTCGTCTTCGGCCCGGTGGCGCAGGCCGCACTCGCCCAGAAAGGCGCCGTCGGACCGGTCGAACACGGCCCACAGGCCATAGCCGTGCATGCGCCAGGCGGCCACGATCCCGGCCAGTTGCCGCGCGCTGCCGTCGCGGTCCTGGGGGCCGATCTTGCGGATCGCCATCACCCGCGCATCGCCATAGAGCGTGTGCAGGAGCGCCAGGTCGTCGGCGCGGAAGGGACGCAACCGCAGCCGCGCGGTCGCCAGAACGGTTGGAACGGTGGCGTCGCTCACGCCGGCGTTTCGCGCCAGGCGGCGACGAACGCGGCGGCGTTGGCGGCGACCCGTTCCGGCCCGTCGCCGGGCCGGTAGAGAGCCGAGCCGAGGCCGAAGCCGCTCGCCCCGGCGGCGACATAGGCGGCCATCTTGTCCGGGGTGATGCCCCCCACCGGCAGCAGCGCCAGCCCGACCGGCAGCACCGCCCGCCAGGCCTTGACCACCGCCGGCGGCAGCGCCTCGGCCGGAAACAACTTCAAGGCATGCGCCCCGGCGTCCAGCGCCGCGAAGGCCTCGCTCGGCGTGGCAACCCCCGGGATGCAGGCGAGGCCGGCGGCATTGGCGGCGGAGATCACCGTGCGGTCGGCATGCGGCATCACCACCAGGCGGCCGCCGGCGGCGGCGATCCGCGCCGCATCGCCAGGCTCGCGCACCGTGCCGGCACCGACGATGGCCCGGCCTTCGAGGGCACCGGCCAACCGGGCGATGCTGTCGAACGGCTCGGGCGAGTTGAGCGGTACCTCGATCAGGGTGAAGCCGGCCGCCAGCAACGCCTCGCCGACGGCGACGGCCTCGTCGGGGCGGATGCCGCGCAGGATGGCGACCAGCGGCAGGGCGTCGAAACCGGCAGCTACGTCACTCGGCAGCGCCATGGCTCAGTCCTCCAGCAGGCCGCCGGCGCGGGCAATGCGCCACAGTCCCAGCGCCGCCGCATCTTCAGCCGCCTGCTCCACCGCCAAACCCTCCGCCCGCAGCGCCGTCGCGTAGAGTCTCGCCAAGTCGGAGCGGCCGATCAACGTCAGCCGGGTCGCAGCAGGTGCGATCGCCGCCAGCGCTTCGCGCAGTTCGCAGCCGATCAGCAGGCCGGACAGGTAGGACGGGCCGGCGGCCGGCGACAGGCGGTCGAACAGCGCCAGGGTGCGCACGCCGAACAGCCGCTTCAACAGGCCACCGGCGGTCGCCGCGTCACCGCGCCCGTGCGCCAGGCCCTGGGCGAAGGCCGCGTCGTCGTCGCCTTCGTCCTGCATGGTCCGGCCCAGGATGGTGTGGTCCTTGAGCACGGCGAACAGCTCGCCCGTCATGAAGGTGGCAAAGTCGACGACGCGACCGTCGGCGACCAGCGCCCATTTGCTGTGCGTGCCCGGCAGCACGAACAGCCCGGCCGCGGCATCGTCCGCGGCGGCCAGGGCGCCCATGATCTGCGTTTCTTCGCCCCGCATGACGTCGGGCACGCCGTCGGCGCCCGCCACGTCCACGCCCGGCACGATGTGTAGCGGGCCGGCAGACGTGTCGACGCTTGCGAGACCGGCGGCAAGCTGCTCCCGGCCCGCCGGGCAGCGGCAGTAGGCGACCTCGTGCCAACCCTGGCGACTGCCGATCATGCCACAGGCGAGCAGCGGCAGCGCGCCATGGCGGTGCCGCCAGGGGCCGGTCTCCGACGCCAGCGTGGCTTCGAAGCCACCGTCCGCGACGTTCAGGATGCCGGCGGCGCTGTCGCGGCGGTCGAGGACCCGACCGTCGTCGGCAATCAGGAAGGTGCGCAGCGACGTGGTGCCCCAGTCCAGGCCGATCAGTTTCGGCGGGGGCGCCATGACGGCCAGGCTCAGGCCGCGTCGGCCCGGGTACCGCCGCGGCGGAAGAGCCACACGCCATCGTCGTCTTCCTCGCGCACGACCCGGCCCTGGCCGATCAGGCAATGCAGATGCGCCAGCGCCTCGTTGACGCCGAGAAAGGCCTCGAACGGCTTCAGCCGGCGGCCGAACATCACTTTCAGCGTCGACAGCGCCCGTGTCGGTTCGCGGCAGCATTCCTCGAGCACGGTCAGCCGGTCGGCATGATGCTGGCGCAGCTGCGTCAGTCGGCGCTGCAGGCCATGGAAAGGCAGACCGTGCGCCGGCAGCACCAGGAGGTCGTCGCCCAGACCGATGAAGTTATCGAAGCTGTCGATGTATTCCTGCAGCGGATTGGCCTCGGGCTCGGAGGGATAGACGCCGATGTGCGGGGTGATCCGCGGCAACACCTGGTCGCCCGAAATCAGCACGCCCAGCTCTTCGCAGTACAGGCAGGCGTGCTCGGGCGAATGGCCGAAGCCGGCAATCACGCGCCACCGGCGACCGCCGATGTCGAAGTTCTCGCCGTCCTCGATGCGCCGAACCTGCTCGGGCACCGGCGTGACGATCTTGCGGAAGTTGTTGTAGCCGTGCTGGCGCAGTGCCTCGCAGGCTTCGGGCGACAGGCCGACCCGGCGGTAGTGCTCGATGTACCACTCGGGGGCAACCTCCTGGGCATCGAGATAGAGCATGCGGCCGAACAGCCACTCGCGCCGGGTCGCCCACAGCGGCGCCCCGGACTGCGCCTGCAGCCAGCCGGCCAGGCCCATGTGGTCGGGATGGAAGTGCGTGCAGATGAGACGGTGGATCGGCCGTCCGGCCATGCTGCCGGCGAAGTGTTGCTGCCAGAGCGCCTGGATGCGCTCGCTCTTCATACCGGTGTCGACGATGGTCCAGCCGTCGCCGTCGGCCAGCAGCCATAGGTTGATGTGATCCAGCCCGGTCAGGTCGAGCGGCATCCGCAGCCAGAACACGCCATCGGCCACTTGCTGCGCCAGGCCGGCAGCCGGCGGTTCGGCATGGGGGTAGTCGATCACCTGCGGTGCCGCCATCGCTGATATCCGCTCCGGTATTTGTGGTTGGGCCTGTCCGACGCCTTGCGCCGACGTTGCCAGGAACGCCGCGGACAGATCACCAGCCTATCTTGACGTTGACGTAAACGTCAATCCCTGCTCACGGTGCGACCAACGACGCGTTGGCGATTAACGGGCGCGCAACTTTCTGCAGTCACTGTGGACAATCGTGTGGAGAACCCATCTGGAGTTTAATCAGGTGTGGGAAGTGTTGCCCGGAAGAGCATGATTCCAAACATTTTTCCCCTTGCAATACCCCGAAGGCTCTGACTAACCTCGCGCACATGGCCGACGTTAACCCTATTCGCCTCGAAGAAATCTCCGGCGCGCCGCTGGTGAAAGCCCTGCGTCGCTGGTACGAGCTGTGCGGGCCCAGCGGGCTGTTCCCGCGCGAGGAGCACGGCTTCGGTACGCTGGTCGGGACGCCGGAGGTGATGAACGGCCATTCCGCGGTGATCGCCACCGACGTCGGCGAACCGCTCGACTTTCTGTTCGCCTATTACGGCAGCGAGCTCGACGCCTACCAGGGACAGAGCCTGGTGGCGCAGCGTTTCCGCAACCTGCCGGACCGGGACGTGGCCACGGCCGCGGCCGAATGCAGCGCGGCGGCCCTGACCGCGCGGCAACCGATCGCGCACCGGGTCGCCGGCACGATCGAAGGGCAACTGCGCCGCTACGACCGGCTGATCCTGCCGACGGTCAACGCCAAGGGCCAAATCGACCGGCTGATCCTGGTGATCCACGAACTGGCGGTCCATGGCGTCGAGACGCTGCCGCTGGAGACCGACCTCAGGCGCTGTCGCGAGACCATAGAGCGAGCTCACGCTCGATATCAGCTCGACTGTTGTGGATGATCCACAGCTCGGCCCGCGACGGCGGGCGGGCGCACCATAGCGTCGCCCCGAAGTCCAGGTGGCTATAGCGATAGACGTTCGCGGCCGCGCCGCTCAGGACCGTCTCTGACGGCACCAGGGAAAAGCTGTAGTCGACGTCGAAGTCCTGCACCAGCTTGGCCTGCGCCAGCATCAGCGCCAGCGCCGGCACCATCTCGCCTGCCAGCTCCGGATGCACCCAGCCACCGCCACTGAAGGCGATGCTGCCGCGGATATGCTCCAGCCCGTTGGCGAACAGCATCAAGCGGTCGGGGCCCGGCGGCCGGCTGCCGTCGTACAGCAGCCGTCCCTGGTTGATCAGCTCGACGAAGCTGCTGTTCTGCCAGATCCGCTGGAACCAGCAGGCCATCACCGCCGCCCGTTGATCGCGCACCGCGACCCAGAACGCATTGCCCGGGCCAAGCCGGTTGCAGTCCGGATCGCTCAGCGCCAGCGGCGGCGCCAGGGCCCTGCCCGTGCGCCCGATCGCCGCCCGATAGGCATCGAAATCGGTCTCGAGCGTGACCGCCAGGTCCTGCAACAGCAACTCGCGGGTGACGTTGGCCTGTACCGCCGACAGCAGGGCGCCGCGCGGACGCGGCACGTCCGCCATGCTGCCATGCCGCTGGAACGGGATCGTCCGGTCGTCGTCCATGTCACTCATCGCTCGCCCGGCCCTCGCCGCCGCATCGGGGCGGCCGGACGCGGCCCGCGGCCGCGCCCCGCCAGAGCGATTGTGTCGCCGCCAGGCGGACCGACACAAGCGGGACGGCTATCCCGTTGACAGAGCGGAGATCCGTGCCGCGGCGATGCGCCGGACAAGCCCTCGCCGGTCGAATCGCGGGGTCCGGCGGACCCCGCTCAGGCGCACAGGGCGTCGGCTTCGATCGCGTAAAGGATGCCGGCGCCCGCGGTCGCTGCCGGCAGCAGCGACGGCACGCGCGGCACCAGCTGCTCGCAGAAGAACCGGGCCGTGGCGATACGGCTGTTCAGGAAGGCGGCGTCGCCGTCGCCGTCGGCGAGCAGCCGTTGCGCGGCCAGGGCGCCGCGGGCGAGGTAGTAGCCGCCGGCGGTCAGGCCCCACATCTGCAGATACGGCGTGCAGCCGGCCGCCGCCGCGTTGGCGTCCTCACGCAGGGCCTGCATCAGCCAGTCGCCGGCCTTGGCGGTGGCGTCGACGGCCGACGCCAGGCTCGCGCGCATCGCCGCGAAAGGCGCACCGGCCGCCGCCAGGTCGTCGTCCAGCGCCCGCATTTCCGCCAGCATGTCCGCGACCACCTCGCCGCCGGCCATCGGCAGCTTGCGGGCGACAAGGTCCATCGCCTGGATCCCGTTGGTGCCTTCGTAGATCGGCGCGATGCGGGCATCACGCATGTGCTGGGCGGCGCCGGTTTCCTCGATGAAGCCCATGCCGCCGTGCACCTGCACGCCGATCGAGGCCACCTCGCAGCCAACGTCGGTGCTCCAGGCCTTGGCGATCGGGGTCAGCAGCTCGACGCGCTGGTTTGCGCGCTGGCGCCCGTCCTCGTCGGGGTGATGCGCGGCCAGATCGATCGCCTCGGCGCAGGCGTAGCAGACCGCGCGCACGGCATCGAGCTGCGCCTTCATGGTCATGAGCATGCGGCGCACGTCGGCATGCTCGACGATGGCCGAGCTGTCGGGACCCGTGGCGCCGATGGCCCGGCCCTGGCGGCGGTCATTGGCATAGGCCACGGCCTGCTGGTAGGCGCGCTCGGCGATCGCCACGCCCTGGATGCCGACACCCAGGCGGGCGGCGTTCATCATCGTGAACATGCAGCGCATGCCCTTGTTCTCTTCGCCGATCATGTAGCCGATGGCGCCGCCGTCGTCGCCATAGCTCATGACGCAGGTCGGGCTGGCGTGGATCCCGAGCTTGTGCTCGACGGAAACGCAGCGCAGATCGTTGCGCCGACCGAGGCTGCCATCGTCGTTGACCAGGAACTTGGGCACCGCGAACAGCGAGATGCCCTTGGTCCCTTCCGGCGCGCCGGGGGTGCGGGCCAGCACCAGGTGGACGATGTTGTCGGCGAAGTCGTGCTCGCCATAGGTGATGAAGATCTTCTGCCCGGTGATCTTCCAGCTGCCGTCGCCGGCCGGCTCGGCCTTCGAGCGCAAGGCGCCGACGTCAGATCCGGCCTGCGGCTCGGTCAGGTTCATGGTCCCTGTCCATTCGCCGGAGACCAGCTTGGGAAGGTAGGTGTCCTTCAGCGCCTGCGAGCCATGGGCGTGGATCGCCTCGACCGCGCCCTGGTTGAGCAGCGGGCACAGGGCCCAGCCCATGTTGGCCGAGTTCCACAGCTCGGTGCAGACGCTGCCGATCAGCATCGGCATGCCCATGCCGCCGTAGTCGGGATCGAACGGCAGGCCGTTCCAGCCACCGTCGCGATAGGCGGCATAGGCATCCTTGAAGCCTTCGGGCGTGCGCACGACGCCGTTCTCCAGCAGCGCACCCTGCTCGTCACCGACCCGGTTCAGCGGCGCCAGGACCTCCGCGGCGAGCTTGCCGGCCTCTTCCAGCGCGGCGTCGATGACCTCCAGATCGGCAACTTCGGAGCCGGCCTGGGCGCTGAGCCCCGGCAGGTCGCAGATGTGGTTGAGGGTGAAGCGGATGTCCTTCAACGGCGCACGAAAGTCCGACATTGGCGACGTCTCCATGGTTTGGCGGGCGAGTCCGGCCCTCGCGCCCGCTGTTGCTGGCGTAATATGCTATCTGCGACGGTGATGGCAACGGCGACGCGCAGAGGATGACCCGGGCATGGACGAGGGCAGCGGCAGACCGGCCCTGGCGGGTGCGCTCGACGCCTATTACGAGGCCGGCGAAGGCATGGCCCTGCCCCGTTTCCGCACCGGCGTCGATGCCGCGCGCCAGGCCCACTACCACCGCTGCTGCGAGATCGACGGCGGCGGCTTCGCCGGCCAGGCCGATGTCACCATCCTGGCGCAGGACAACTCGCGGGCGACCACCAAGGCCAGCTTGCCCAACGACGGGCGGGTGCACACCCGGCAGGTGATCCGCCAACGCCAGCCCGTGCCGGTGGGCGAGGCCCTGGTCGTCACCGGCCGCATCGGCGGCTATCGCGACAGCCGTCGGGGCCGCCTGCTGACCTGTCTCTTCGCCTACCTGCGGTCCGATGGCTCGGTCCCGCTGGAGATGGAATGCGAATACCTGCTGCCCTTCGCCGAGCCGCCGCCGGCACCGGCGCCGGGCGACGCGCCGCGACAGGGCCGGGGCTCGCCGCCCGATGCCGGCGCGTGGACCACGGCAACGACGCTCGCGCTGACGCCGGCGCGGGTGACGGCCTACTCCGAGGAGGTCGGCAACCAGATCCACTTCGATCCCGAGTTCGCCCGCGCCCGCGGCTACCGGGCCCCGCTGGCCCAGGGCCTGATGCAGCTGACCTGCATGCATGCGGCGCTGGTCGCCGCGCTGGGCGCGCCGGCCGGCATGGACCTCGAGGTCCGCTTCCTGCGGCCGGTGTTCTGGGACGACACGCTGCAGATACAACACACGCGCGACCACCGCCTGTTCCGCTGCAGCACCGACGACAGCCGCAGCACGGCGGAGATGACGGTGGCGCGCCTCGACTTCGGGAGATAACGGCGATGGCCGGGACCGCGGCGGTGACAGATCTGCACGAAGGCATGACCCTCGACGCCTGGCCGACCGTGGTCACGGCCGAACGCCAGCAGCGCTATCACGCCGCCGCCGAGGTCGACAGCGATCTGTTCGGCGGCCTGGTCGACCTCTCGGTGCTGGCCAACGACACCATCCTCGCCACTCGCTACCTGAAGACCCAGGCGATCGACGGCCTGCACGCCGGCCAGCGCATGCAGCAGCAAGCGCCGGTGCAACTGGACCAGCCGCTGACCCTGACCGGCCGGGTCGGGGCGATCCGGCCGACCGCGCGCGGCAGCTTCGTCAGCTTCGATTTCGACTTCGTCGCCGCCGACGGCAGCGTGCCGGTCCGCGGCGCGCTGATCTCGTTCCGCGTCGCCGCCGCGGTAAAGGACGACAGCGGCGACGGCGGCAGTGCCGGCACGCCGCCCGGCGGCGCGCTGCTCGCCCGCAAGCCGCTGAGCCCCGAGCGCGTGACGGGCTACAGCTTCGAGTTCCCCGACTATCTCGTGCACTTCGATCCGGCCGTCGCCGCCTCGGTCGGCCTGCGCACGCCGGTGGCTCAGGGGCTGATGTCCTATACCTGGATGATGGAGGCGCTGGCGCGCCGCGGCCTGCCCGGGCAGTTCAGCCTCGACGCCAGCTTTCGCAAGCCGATCTTCTGGGACGACGAGGCCCGGGTGCTGGCCGACGGCGACAACGGCCTGCTGGTGGCGACGGCACGCAGCGGCATCTGTTCGCACGGCGCCTTCGCGGCGGCCACGTGACGGCGACGGCCAGCGCCGGGCGGTGGCCCGCGGCCGGCGCCGGGGCTATTGTCGCCGCCGGCCATGACGACCCCCTGCGATAGCCCGGCGAACATCCGCGCCGCCGACGAGACCGCCGTGCGCGAGGCGGCAAGGCTGCTGCGTGCCGGCGCACTGGTCGCCTTCCCGACCGAGACCGTCTACGGCTTGGGCGCCGATGCCACCAATGCCGAGGCGGTGGCGGCGATCTTCGCCGCCAAGGGCCGGCCATCGTTCAATCCGCTGATCTCGCACCTGGCGGATGCCGCGCAGGCGGAACGCCTGGCCCGGCTCGCGACGCCGGCACGGCGCCTGGCGGCGGCGTTCTGGCCCGGCGCCCTGACCCTGGTGCTGCCGCGGCGGCCGGACTGCGCGATCGCCGAGATCGCCAGCGCCGGGCTCGACACCGTCGCCCTGCGGGTGCCGGCGCATCCCGTGGCGCAGGCCCTGCTGGCGGCGACGGACCGGCCGGTGGCGGCGCCGAGCGCCAACCGCTCGGGTCGGATCAGCCCGACCACCGCCGAGGCCGTGGCCGACGAGCTGGGCGACGACGTGGCGCTGATCCTGGACGGCGGGGCCTGCCCGGTCGGCCTGGAGAGCACCGTTATCGGTTTCGCCGGCGACCGGCCTGTGCTGCTGCGTCCGGGCGGCATCGCCACGGAAGAAATCGAGGCGGTGGCCGGACCGCTGCTGGCACCGAAGGCGACGGCCGACCGGCCCAGTTCGCCCGGCCAGCTCGAAAGCCATTACGCCCCGGGCAAGCCGCTGCGCCGCAACGCCCGCCGGGCCCGGCGAGGCGAGGTGTTGCTGGGTTTCGGGCCCGAGGTGCCCGGCGACATCCCGCTCAGCCCGTCCGGCGACCTGACCGAGGCGGCGGCAAACCTGTTCCGGCTCTTGCGCCTGGCCGACCGCGGCGTCGCCGAGGCGATCGCCGTGGCGCCGATCCCGAACCACGGCCTGGGCCTCGCCATCAACGACCGCCTGAAACGGGCCGCGGCCGCGAATCGGACGACAACAGGATCCGCACGCTGACCGCTCGAGGACCCGTGCAATGACGCCCACCACGGCAGCGGACCGCCTGCGCCGGGCCGAACGCCAGGGCCTGCGACTGGCCATCATCTGCCGTACCGCCGCCCTTGCCGTAGCGCTCGCCTGGTACATCCTCGGCTCGCTTTGGGCCGGCTACGCACCGCGACCGATTGGCTTGGCGGCCCTGCTGTGCTTCACGCTGCTCGGCATCGCCGGCATCACCATCATCGGCACGCGCTTCGAACGCTGGTCGCTGAAGTATCTGATCTATACCGCCGACATCCTCGGCGTCTGCGCGCTGTTCGTCTGGCTGCCGGTCAGCAGTATCGGCGAGGTGCCGCAGATCATCGCCTTTCGCGCCTACGGCATCTACTACCTGTTCCCACTGATCGCCATGGCTTGCCTGTCGCTGTCCTGGCGGCTGGTCGCGTGGTCGGGCATCGTCGCGGTGCTCGGTTGGTGGACAGCGTTCGCCATCGTCGTCGCCGGCATGGACCGGCGCCTGTCCTGGCGTGACCTGCCGGCCGGCGCGACGGCCGACGACTACGAAACGGTGTTCCTCTCCATCGACTTCGTCGGCATCGGCAACAGGGCCGAGGAAACCGGCTTCCTGCTGGCCGCGGCGCTGATCCTCGCCTATGCCGTATTTCGCGCGCGCCGCGTGTTCTTCGCCCAGATCGCCGCCGAAGCCGAACGCGAACGCGAGCGGGCCGAGCGGGAACGGATCTCGCTCACGCTCGGCCGTTATGTGCCGGAAGCGATCGCCGGTCGCCTGATCTCGGACCCCGACGCGCTGGCGCCGCAGGTCCGGCACGGCGCCGTGTTGATCCTCGACGTTCAGGGCTTTACCGCCTTTGCCGCCGGACGCGCGCCGGAAGAGGTGATCGCGACCCTCGATGCGTTCCTGGCCGGCTGCGCCGACGTCATTTCCGAGCACGACGGGGTTGTCATCAGCTTTACCGGCGACGGTCTGCTCGCCACCTTCAACACACCTCTCGAGCACGCCCAGCCCGAGCGCGCGGCCTACGCGGCAGCGCGGGCGCTCGTTGCCGTGGCAGCGTCAAGCCGCTTCGGCATTCGCATCGGCATCGCCGCCGGTCCCATTGCCGCCGGCAGCGTCGGCTCGTCGCGGCGGCAGGCATTCACGGTCTACGGGGACACCGTCAACCGGGCCGCGCGGCTGGAGAGCCTGGCCAAGGAGATCGGCGAGACGCTGCTGCTCGACGAGGCGGTTGCCGCCCACAACGACGGGGACTTGCGTGCCCTCGGTCGGCATCAGGTACGGGGCTTGCCGGAACCGCTTTTGATCTGGGCCGGGACCGATCGCACACCCGACACGGCGCGCTGAGCGCCGCGGTGCCGACAGCTCGGCTTGCTGGCACGCCCGCTTCGCGATAGATCGACAGGCATGAGTGTGCCCGCAAATCCCACGTCGCCGATCCCGGCCGCCGTGCTCGACCGCCTGAAGGCCGCAGTCGGCGACAAGGGCTGGAGCGACGATGCGCAGGACCTGGCGGCGCTGAGCACCTCCTGGCGCGACAACTGGCGCGGCTGGACCCCCTTGGTGGTGTCGCCGGCGAGCACGGACGAGGTCGCCGCCGTGGTGCGGATCTGCCACGAGACGGGCACGGCGATCGTGCCGCAGGGCGGCAATACCGGCCTCACCGGCGCCAGCCAGCCGCACGACGACGGCAGCGAGATCATTCTCTCGACGCGGCGGCTGAACAGGATCCGCGACCTCGATACCGGCAACGACACCATCACCGTAGAGGCCGGCTGCATCCTGGCCGACGTCCAGGGGGCGGCCGATGCGGCCGACCGGCTGTTTCCGCTGTCGCTGGCGGCGGAAGGGTCCTGCCAGATTGGCGGCAACCTGGCGACCAACGCCGGTGGCACCCAGGTGCTGCGCTACGGCAATGCCCGCAGCCTGGTGCTGGGCCTGGAAGTGGTGCTGCCCGACGGCCGCATCTGGAACGGCCTGCGCGGCCTGCGCAAGGACAACACCGGCTACGACCTGAAGCAGCTGTTCATCGGCTCGGAAGGCACCCTGGGGATGATCACGGCGGCGGTGCTGAAACTGTTCCCGCGGCCGAGCGACCGCCAGACGGCGCTCGCCGCCCTGCCGGAACCGGCCGCGGCGGTCGCCCTGTTGGCCCGCATGCGCCGCCACGTCGGCGAGCAGGTCACCGGTTTCGAGCTGATGCAACGCCGCGCCGTCGAGTTCGCCCTGACCCACGTGCCGGGCAATGCCGACCCGTTCGCCGAGAGCCATCCGTGGTACGTGCTGATCCAGCTCGACGGCCAGGGCGCGCCCGATACCCTGCGCCAGCCGCTCGAGGCGACGCTGTTCGAGGCGGCGCAGGCGCACGAGGTCGCGGACGCGGTGATCGCCGGTTCGGCCGCCCAGGCGCAGGCGCTATGGAAGCTGCGCGAGTCGATCCCGGAGGCGCAGAACCACGTCGGCGTCTCCGTGAAGCACGACGTCTCGGTGCCGCTGTCGCGCATCCCCGAGTTCATCGCCCGCGCCGACGCCGCCCTGGAAGCCGCCTATCCCGGCATCCGCACGGTCGCCTTCGGGCACATCGGTGACGGCAACATCCACTACAATCCGGCCCAGCCGGCCGATGCCGATCCGGCGCAGTTCGCGAACGAGTACGCCGCCATCAACCGCATCGTGCACGACCTGATCGCCGAGCTCGACGGCTCGATAAGCGCCGAACACGGCCTGGGCCGGCTGCGGCGCGACGAGGCCTACCGCTACAAGCCGGCGCTCGAGATGGAGTTGATGCGTACGCTGAAGTCGGCGCTCGACCCCAACGACATCTTCAACCCCGGAAAAGTCGTCTGAGCGGCCGACTGGCGCAGCCGCGGCGCGTGCTCAGGCGCTGACGTAGGCCCGCAACAGCGCCGTCAGGCTCTGACGCCGGCTGACAAAGGCGCGACGCATCGGCTGGGCCATGCGTGCGACCATGCCGCGGGCGACGTCGTCGATTTGCCCGCGATCGATACCGATATCCGACAACTGCTCATCAGACAGCGCATTGAGCTGCTGGCGGGTGACGTTGACGGACGTGCCGTAGTTCATCTCGGTGAACGGATTGACCGGTCGCATGGCACAACTCCTCTGGCCGATGGACTCCGCTGCCGGCGGCGTATCGCCGCGCACCCCCCATCTAAGGAAAGCAAGCCCTGCATACCAATGCTGGTTTATCATCCCCCCTATGCAGTGATTACATAGCTTTACTGTTCTTTAACTAGTAATATCTTGACTATTACATAAGTAATTTCGGATAACCTACAAGTAATGCCCAGGACAAATTCGCGCGCGGAAGAGCCGCGCCGAGCAACGAAACCAGCCGCGAAAAGCAACGTGCCGACGGTTGTTTTTGCCAACATCTCTGCAGTTTTCACGGCACCTGATGCGGGTTTCTCGCGCGGTTGCCGGCGCCGTCTGCGACATCTTTCGTTTGCGCCACATTTTCCTTACAAGCAGTGGTATTTCACTTTCGCCTGCCGACCCCCTTGCCACCGCGCCCGGACCCGTGACGTGACCACGAAGCCTTCTGTCGCCACCCGCTGGGACGTCGTCTGGTTGACCGTCGGCGCCGGTGTCGTCGCCGGCCTGCAGGTCGGCAAGGTGCCGCCGGCGATCCCGATGCTGCGGGAAAGTCTCGAGCTCTCGCTGGTCGCGGCCGGCTGGACCGCCTCCCTGTTCAACGTGGTCGGCGCCGTGCTGGGCGCCGTGGCCGGCATCTACAGCGACCGCGCAGGCGCCCGCCGGGTGATGCTGGTCTGTCTGTGGGCACTGGCGATGGGCAGCCTGACCGGGGCCCTGGCACCCGACAGCGGCTGGCTGCTGGCGAGCCGGACCCTGGAGAGCTTCGGCTTCGTCGGCATTACCGTGTCCGGACCGCGACTGCTGGTGGCGGCGGCGCCGCCGCGCGATCACGCCCTCGCCCTGGGGCTATGGAGCACCTACATGCCGACCGGTATGGCGCTGGCCATGTTCCTCGCCCCGGCGGTGCTTGCCGTCGGCGGCTGGCGCGGCCTGTGGTGGGGCAACGCCGCGGTCATCGCCGCCTTCACCATCGTGCTGACCTGGGCGACGGCGGCACGGCGTTGGCCGGCGGCCCCCGGACCGCAGCGCGGCGGTGCCAGCCTGGCGGCCGTGGCGGCGACGCTGCGCCGGCGCGGGCCCTGGCTGCTGGCCGGCTGCTTTGCCGTCTACACCGTACCGTGGTTTGCGGTCATGACCTGGTTGCCGACGTTTCTGATCGAAACCCAGGGCCACAGCCCGGCCGGCGCCGCCGCCTGGGCGGCGGTGGTGGTGGCGAGCAACATCATCGGCAACGTCGCCGCCGGTTGGGCCCTGCATCGCGGATCGCCACGCTGGCTGCTGCTGGTGGCCGCCTTCCTGGCCATGGCGCTCGGCGGCCTCGGCATCTTTGCCGACATCGCCCCGGCGACCTGGAAGCTGCCGTTGGCGATCCTGTTCTCCTGCGGCGGCGGCATGCTGCCGGGCGCGGTGCTCGCCGGTGCCGCAGTGCATGCCCCGCGCGCGGACCAGGTCGGGTCGGTCAGCGGCGTCATCGTTCAGGGGGCCAACGGCGGCAGCCTGCTTGGCCCGCCGTTGCTGGCTGCGCTCGTGGCAACGGCCGGCTGGCACGGCGGCTGGCTGCTGATCGCCGCCTGCTGCGCCGCCGGGCTGCTGCTGACCTTGGCGTTGGCGGCCAGCGAACGGCAGCTGGGCGATACCGGCGCCTCGGCGGTGCCCGGGCCAGGTCGTTCCATATCTTAACAGTTTGTTTGCCATATTCTGCGTGAATTTCCGCTGTTTCCCACGCCGCACCGCAACCTGCGGGGCGACGTGACGGACAACCGGGTTCATGGAGGGAGAGGGCGATGGGCGCTGTCCTGCCGACGATGCCGGCGGGAAGCCCTGCGACCGGCGACCTGGCAGCGGCCCCGCGTGGCGACACCAGCACCCCAGTGCCGCCGCGCGGGGCCGATGCCGCCGATCTGACCGCCGGGATCGCCGCCGCCGGCTGCATTCTCGGGATCGTCGGCCTGAGCGTCGGCATCGCCTCGACCATCGGCAGCGATTCTTCCCTGCTCGCCCTCGCCTTGCCGGTCGCTGCGGTCGCCGCCGCCGCTGCCGGGATCGCGATCCGGCGGCTGATCCGCCGCCAGCTCGCCGCCGCCGCCTCGGCGCAGGCCGACGCCCTGGTCGCCGACCTCAAGAACGCTTTCGACTACCTGCCCGAAGGGGTCGCCGTCTGGAACGCCGACGGCCGGCTGCTGGCGGCAAACCGCCACTACCGCGCGACGATGCCGCGGATCGCTGCCGCGATCACCGGCGGCGAGGACTTCGAGGACCTGCTGGAGACGGAGATCGAGGGCGGCTACGCACCGGCCAAGGCGATCCACCGTTGGCGCGAGCGCCGGCTGCTGCAGAAGCTTGGCGACGAGCGCAGCCTGGTGCGCCGCGTTGACGGCTGTGCCTACCGCGTGCGCGAGCATCAGATCGACGGCGGCTGCAGCGTCACCATCTCCAACGACGTGACCGAGCTGCTGGCCCGCGAACAGGCCCTGCGCGAGCAGGAGGAACGCTTCACCGTGGCGCAACTGGCGGCGAGCGAGGGCCTTTGGGATCTCGACCTGCGCACCGGCGCGTTCTATGCCGCCCCCAACGTGGTCGCGTTCGTCGGCCGCAGCAGCACCAAGGACTTCCGTCCGGTCGACTGGCTCAGGCGGATCCATCGCGGCGACCTGGCCGGCTACCGGCGCCAGCTGCGCGCGCACCTGCGCGGCGAGATCCCGGTGCTCTCCGCCACCTACCGCATCGATGACGGCTGCGGCGGCGAACGCTGGATCGCCGACCGGGCCCTGGCGCTGCGGGATTCGACGGGCGTGGCCTATCGCATCGCCGGCACGGTCGCCGACATCTCCGAGAGCAAGGCCGCCGAGCGGCGGCTGGAGAAGGCCCGGCAGGACGCCGAGATCGCCAACCGCGCCAAGACCGAGTTCCTGGCCAGCGTCAGCCACGAGCTGCGTACGCCGCTCAACGCCATCATCGGCTTTTCCCAGCTGCTGCGGGAACTCGCCGGCACCAGCGAACGCCATCGCACCTACGTCGACAACGTGCTGCAGGCCGGCGTCCGGCTGACCGACACGATCGACGAGCTGCTCGACATCGCCGCCGCCGAAGCCGGCCGGCTGAACCTGGCGGATGAGCACGTCGAGCTCGCCGACTGCATCGACGTCGCCATCGCCGCCCTGGCAGACAACGACACTGCGCCGGACGCCCTGGTGGCATGCCACGGCACCGCCATGCTGCCGCCGATCCGGGCCGACCGGGGTCGCATCATCCAACTGCTCCGCCAGGTGATCGCCGTCGCCGCCGACAATGCCCGCGCACCGGGCAGGCTGCGGCTCGACGCCAGCTGGTCGCCGAGCACCGGCATCGTCCTGCGCCTGAGCGCCGGCCCCGGCGGCCTTGACGGCGACCGCCTGAAACACGTCCTCAACCTGGCCAGCCTGGATCGCGGCAATACCATCGGCGGGCCCGGCGCGGTCGATCTCGGCCTGGTGCTCGCCGGCGCCCTGATGCGCCAGCACGACGGCAGCCTGAGCCTGGTCGTCGACGACGATACCGCCGCGTTGGAACTGCGCTTCCCGGCCCACCGTTTGGACTGACGGCCGGCACGCCACCGCGACGCGACGCGGCTGCCTACCAAATTCGACGGTCCCGACGGGCGCGGCGCGCCCGCCGCACCGGCCGCGGCGATGGCCGCGGCGGAAAATGCGGGCTAGTCTTGCGCCACTGGCCGCTGGCACTTCGGCCAGCGACCCACTATGTCACTATCGGGTTCGGCAATGCACCGGCACGCAGGCATAGCTCACGGGCGACCACGACGTCGCGCGGCCTTGGCGGTCGCGGCGATCGTCGCGCTGTCGCCGTTGACCGGCGCCGCCCAGGGCGGGGCGGCGCTGGTCGGCGTCGACGAGGTCCGGGCCGAGGTGGTCTCGCAGACGTTTCCGGTGGTCGGCCGGCTGGTCGCCCGCCGGGCCGGGGTGATCGCCGCGCGCGTCGGCGGTCCGGTCGCCGAGATCAAGGTCGAGATCGGCGATCGGGTGCAGAAAGGCCAGGTGATCGCCGTCCTGGTCCGCGAGCGTTTGCGCTGGGAACGCGAGCGCCGGGCCGCCGACCTGGCCGAGCAGCAGGCCAAGCTGCGCGGCAGCGAAGCGGAGATGCAGCTCAAGCAGCAGGAGCTGCAGCGTCTCGAGCGGCTGCAGAGCAGCCGTTCGGCAGCATTCCGTCAGGCCCTGTTCGACGATACGCAGATCGAGCTGGCGGTGCTGTCGGGCGAGATGGCGGAAGCGCGGGCACGCCTGAACCGGGCCGAGGCGGACCTGCGGCTGGCCGAGCTGAGCCTCGACTACGCGGTGATCCGCGCGCCGTTCCAGGGCGTCGTGACGCTGCGCCATACCGAGGTCGGCGCCTTCCTCAGCGCCGGCGCCAGCGTCGTCACTATCGTCGACGACGGCGCCCTGGAGATCGAAGCCGACGTGCCGGTCAAGCGCATCGCCGGGCTGCGGGCCGGCGACAGGGTCGAGCTCGCGATCGGCGAACGCATCCAGACCGGCCTTGTCCGCGCCGTGGTGCCGGAAGAGAACCCGCTGACCCGCACGCGCGCGGTGCGCTTCACCCCCGAGTTCGCCACCCAGAACGCCGGTTTCGCCGCCAATCAGAGCGTGACGGTGCAGATCCCCATCAGCCGCGAACGCGACGTGGTCTCGGTGCACAAGGACGCCGTGCTCGCCCGCGGCGAGGGACGCATGGTGTTCGTCGTCAAGGAAGGCGCGGCCCAGCCGCGCCCGGTGCGCGTCGGCGATGCCGTCGGCGAGCGTTTCATCGTCGAGCAGGGACTGACCGTCGGCGAGCTTGTCGTCGTCCGCGGCAACGAGCGGCTGTTCCCGGGCCAGCCGGTGCGGTTCTGAGCCGATGGACCTGATCCGCCTCGCCGTCGCCCGGCCGATCGCGGTGCTCGCGGCGGTGCTGATGGTGGTGCTGTTCGGACTGCTGGCGCTGCAGACCATCCCCATCCAGTTGACGCCGGACGTGCGCCGTCCGGTGCTGACGGTACAGACCATCTGGCCCGGCGCCGCCCCCGCCGAGGTCGAGCGGGAGATCGTCAATCGCCAGGAAGAGGCGCTCAAGGGCCTGGAAGGGGTGGTCGAGATGATCAGCCGCTCCGAGGACGGTCGCGCCCGCATCACCCTCGAGTTCGACATCGGCCAGGACATGAACCGGGCCATGCTGTTGCTGTCGAACCGGCTGGACCGGGTCACCGGCTATCCGGACGAGGCGGACGAACCCGTGATCCGCACCTCGGATTCGAACGACTCGCCCATCGCCTGGTTCATCATCACCCGGACGGAAGGCAACGAGCGCCCGATCCACACCTATGGCGACTTCGTCGACGACTTCGTCCGCGACCGCCTGGAACGCGTGCCGGGCGTGTCTTCGGTCAATCTTTACGGCGGCAGCGAACGCGAGCTGCGCATCATCGTCGATCCGGAAAAGATGGCCCGCTACGGCCTGACGGTGCCGCAGGTCGTGGACCGTCTGCGGGCCGCCAACGCCTCGATCAGCGGCGGCGACGTGGAGGAAGGCAAGCGCCGCTACGTGGTGCGCACGGAAGGCGAGCTGACCACGCCGGCGCAGGTCGCCGCCGTGGTCCTGCGCTCCGAAAGCGATCAGGCCTCGGGCCGGATCGGCCGCGTCACCGTCGGCGACATCGCCGAAGTCTCGTTCGGCTACAAGGATCCGGCGGCGCGCATCCGCACCCTGGGGCAGCCGGCCCTGGCGGTGAACGCGGTCCGCGACGCCGGCGCCAACGTGATCGAGGTGATGGACGGCATCCGCGAGGCGGTCGAAGAACTGAAGCAGACCAGCCTGGCGGCCGAAGCGCTGACCATCAATCAGGTGTACGACGAGACGGTCTACATCGATTCCGCGATCCAGCTGGTGCGCAACAACATCGTCATCGGCGGCATCCTCGCCGCCGGCATGCTGCTGCTGTTCCTGCGCTCGGGCCGGGCCACCCTGGTGGTCTCGCTGGCGATCCCGGTGTCGGTGGTCGGCTCGTTCGTCGCCATGGCGGCGCTCGGCCGGTCGCTGAACGTGATTTCCCTTGCCGGCATCGCCTTCGCCGTCGGCATGGTGGTCGACGCCGCGATCGTCGTCTTGGAGAACATCTACCGCCATCGCCAGCGCGGGCTGTCGCCGGCCGAGGCGGCCCAGCTCGGCGCGCGCCAGGTCTGGGGCGCGATCCTGGTCTCGGCCCTGACCACGGTGCTGGTGTTCGTGCCGATCCTGGTGATGCGGCTGGAGGTCGGCCAGCTGTTCCGGGACATTGCCGTGGCGATCTCGGTCGCCGTGCTGCTGTCGCTGCTGGTCTCGGTCACGGTGATCCCGGCGCTGTCGCAGCGGCTGCTGTCGGAACGCGCCGGCAGCCTGCGCAAACGGCTGCGCCTGCCAGTGATCGACGATCTGGCCGCGGCCTTCACCGCCGCCGTGATCGGCTTTACGCGGATGGTGCTGAAGAGCCGGGCCATGGCGATCACCGTCGTCACCGCGATCACCGCGGTCAGCGCGTTCGCCACCTGGGCCCTGCTGCCGAAGCTCGACTACCTGCCCGACGGCAACCGCAACCTGGTGATGGGCTTCATCCTGCCGCCGCCCGGCTACAACCTCGATACCACGACCTCGATCGCCCGCGACCTGGAGGACACCATCCGGCCGCTGTGGGTGACCGAGACGGGGCCGGAGTCGGCGCCTGGCGAGCCGCCCAAGATCAAGAACTTCTTCTATGTCGCCATCCGCGCCAACACCTTCGTCGGTGCCGCGGCGCAGGACCCGTCCCGGGTCGAAGAACTGATCCCGATCCTGCGGGCGCCGGTGTTCAAGGAGCCGGGCACCTTCGGCTTCATCTCCAAACGTTCGCTGTTCGGCCGCGGCATCGGCGGCGGCCGCACGGTCAACGTGGACATCTCCGGCCCGGACCTGGAGCAGATCCTGCAGGTCGCGCAACGGGCGGCGCGCGAGATCGGCACGATCCTGCCGCGCGGCCAAGGCAACCAGTTCCGCCCCCTGCCCGGCCTCGAACTGGGCGCACCGGAGGTGCGCGTCGTGCCGGATCCGCTGCGCCTCGCCGATGCCGGGGTTACGGCCAGGGAGCTCGGCCAGACGGTCGACGCCTTCAACGACGGCCTGCGGGTGGCGGAGATCACCGCGGAGGGCCGCCGGATCGATCTGACGCTGCTTGGCGCCCAGGGCCGCATCGAGCAGACCCAGGGGATCGACAGCCTGCCGGTGGTGACCAGCTCCGGGCAGATCCTGCCGGCGAGCTCGCTGGCCGACATCGTCGTCACCGCCGGCCCGACGGAAATCCGTCACGTCGAGCGCATACGCACGATCACCCTGGAGGTGCGCCCGCGCAACGACATCCCGCTGGAAGCGGCGATGGAGCTGCTGAACGAGCAGGTCATCGACAAGCTGGTCGCCCAGGGCGTGCCGCCCGGCGTGAAACTGCGCCTGTCGGGGACCGCCGACAAGCTGACCCAGGCCTGGAACCACATCGTCGTCGACCTGGTGGTCGCCGTGATCATCGTCTACCTGGTGATGGCGGTGCTGTTCGAGAGCTTCGTGCTGCCGCTGATCATCATGTTCTCGGTGCCGGTGGCCACGGCAGGTGGCGTGGCGGGACTGGCCTTGCTGAACCTGTTCACCTTCCAGCCGCTCGACATGCTGACCATGCTGGGCTTCATCATCCTGGTCGGCATCGTCGTCAACAACGCCATCCTGATCGTCCACCAGACCCTCTATCACGTGCGCGAAGAGGGCATGAGCCTGGCCGACGGCACCATCGAGGCGGTGCGCAACCGCATCCGGCCGATCTTCATGTCCACGCTTACCAGCGTGTTCGGCATGCTGCCGCTGGTGGTGTTCCCGGGCGCCGGCTCCGAACTCTACCGCGGCCTCGGCTCGGTGGTGCTGGGCGGCCTGTCGCTGTCGGCAGTACTGACCCTGCTGATGGTGCCGCCGCTGCTCAGCCTGGCCAGCGTCGTCGTCAGCCCGCAGAAGACCGACAAAGCCGGGCTCACGCAACCGGCCGAGTAGCGATTGGCGGGGGGGCGTCGCTTCGGCGCGACGGACTGCCTTGTCCTGCCGCGCCGAAGCCGTAGAATCGCCGCTCGACGAAGCAGCATTTGACACGGAGGCGACGCCATGACGGCGGCGGCGCAGACAGAAACGGCGGCGCGCCGGGAGACGGCGGTGGCCGCGGCGATCGAGGACATCCGCGCGATCGAACGCGATCATGGCGTGACCCGCGATGCCCTCGACCTGATCAAGCAGCGGCTGCTGGCGTTGGCGGACCAGGCGACGCTGTTCCCGGCGGCCGACTTTCCGGTACCCGAGAGCGGCCGCGACCGTGCCTACCTGCTGCAGGAGGATGGCGACGGGCGGTTTGCGCTCTACATGTCGGTCGGCCAGACCGAAGCCGAGACGCCGCCGCACAATCACACCACCTGGGCGGTGATCGCCGGCGTCCTTGGCGAGGAGCACAATCGCTTCTTCGCGCGCACCGATGACGCCAGCACGCCTGGCCACGGCACGGTCCGCGTGGTCAGCGAAGAAACCGTGCGCCCGGGCACCGCCGTCGCCATGATGCCCGACGACATCCACAGCATTCGCCGTCAGGGCGAACTGCCGACCCTGCACCTGCACCTCTATGGCCTGGCGCTTGATCGCTTGCACGACAGAATTGCATTCGATACCAAGGCCGGAACCTACAGCCATTTTCCAGCAAACTTCATCGAGAAATGACCCAGTACATCCGTCCGGCCGAACTGAAAGCGATGCTGCGCGACGGCGGCGAGCTCGCGCTGCTCGACGTGCGCGAAGAAGGCGCGCATTCCGCTTCGCACCTGCTGTATGCCGCGCCGGCACCGCTCAGCCGGCTCGAGCTCATGGTTCCGGCGATGGTGCCGCGGCGCAGTGCCCGGGTCGTCCTGGTCGATGCCGGCGACGGCTTGGCGGAGCGTGCCGGCGACCGCCTCGGCGAGCTCGGCTATACCGACGTTGCCGTGCTGCAGGGCGGCACGGCGGCCTGGGAGGGCGCCGGCTACGAGCTGTTTTCCGGCGTGCATGTGCCGTCGAAAGGCTTCGGCGAGGTCGTCGAGCACGAATGCGACACGCCGCACATCAGCGCCGAAGAGCTCAAGGCCAGGCTCGACGCCGGCGACGACGTCATCGTCCTCGACAGCCGGCCGCTGGACGAGTTCGAGGTCATGAACATCCCGGGGGGGATCGATTGCCCGGGCGCGGAACTGGTCTATCGAGTGCACGACCTGGCGCCGGACCCGGACACCCTGGTGGTGGTCAACTGCGCTGGGCGCACCCGCAGCATCATCGGCGCGCAGTCGCTGATCAATGCCGGCATCCCCAACCAGGTGATGGCGCTGAAGAACGGCACCATGGGTTGGCACCTCGCCGGGCTCGAGCTCGAGCGCGGGCAGTCACGTACCGCGCCGGGGGTATCGGCGGCCGGGCTGGCGCAGGCGCAGGCCTGTGCCGCCGACGTCGCCCAGCGCTTTTCGGTGCCGACGATCGACGGCGAAACCCTGGCCCGCTGGCAGGCCGAGCAGGACCGTCGCACGCTGTACCTGCTCGATGTGCGCAGCCCCGAGGAGTACCGGGCCGGACACCCGGTCGGGATCGACAATGCCCCCGGCGGCCAACTCGTGCAGGAGACGGAAACCTGGTGCGCCACGCTGGGCGCCCGCGTCGTCCTGCTCGACAACGACGGCGTGCGGGCGACCATGACCGCCTCCTGGCTGATCCAGATGGGCTGGGAAGCGGTGGTGCTTGCCGGCGGCATCGCCAACTTCGAGCAGGAGACCGGCCCCTTCCGGCCGACAACGCCAGGCATCGCGGCCGCGGCCGGCAACCTGCTGAGCCCCGCCGCGCTCGAGCGCATGCTGGCCGAGGGCAGCGCCACCGTGGTCGACCTGGACAACAGCCGGGCCTTTGGCCATGGCCACATCCCCGGCGCCTGGTGGGCGGTACGGGCGCGGCTGGCGACGGTGCTGCCGGCATTGCCGCAGACCGCCAACCTGGTGTTCACCTCGGCCGACGGCACCCTGGCCCGCCTGGCGGCGCCGGAGGCTTCGGAACTGACCGCGGCCGACGTGCATGTGCTCGACGGCGGCACCGAGGCCTGGCGCCAGGCCGGCCTGCCGCTGCAGCAGGGCCTGGAGCAGCTGGCGCACGACCGCGACGACGTCTGGCTGAAGCCCTACGATCACGCCGACAGCCTGGAAGACCGCATGCGCGCCTATCTGACCTGGGAAGTCGATCTGGTCGATGCGCTCGCGCGCGACGGCGACAGCCGGTTCGATTTGGCAAGGAGGTGATGACCGTGATCCGAGCTTTACTGATCCTGGGCGCGGCGCTGCTCGCGGCAGGCGCCGGCCTGGCGCAGGACACCAGCCAGACCGGCAGCGGTGGCACGGCAGGCTCGATCAGCGACATCCAAGGCGAGTTCGACAAGCAGTGGAACGGCACGCCCGGGCAGCTGATCAAGGGCGCGATTGGCTTTGCCGGCCTGGCCTTGGTCATCGGCGCGACCAACGATGCCCTGTCTTTCGACGGTTCCGTCACGCCTGACGGCGCGTCGGTCAATGCCGGCGGCAGCGGCGCCGGCACCAACAGCACCGGCACCTCGACCAGCACCACGACGACCAGCAGCACCACCTCCACCAACTAGACGGGCGACAAAGTCATCGTGTCCGGCAAGTCGCAATCCGCTGCCGTCCACGTCGTAATCGGCGCCGGCATTGTCGGCCTCTGTTGCGCCCGGGCGCTGCAACAACAGGGCAAACAGGTCGTAATCGTCGATCCTGACGAACCGGGCCGCGGCACGTCCTACGGCAACGCCGGCATTCTCTCGCTCGGTTCGGTCCTGCCGGAAGCCACCCCCGGGCTGCTGCGCAAGGTGCCCGGCATGCTGCTCGACCCGCTGGGGCCGCTGACCATCCGCTGGCGCTACCTGCCGCAGCTGATGCCCTACCTGCTGCGCATGCTGCGCAACAGCACGCCCGAGCGCGTCGAGCGTCTGTCCGAGGCCATCGCCGCGCTGGTGCTGGCCGGCATGGACAGCTACCGCGCGCTGTTGGACGACGACGACTTCGCCACCCTGATCCGCCGCCAGGGCTGCCTCTACCTGTATGAGACCCAGGCGCAGATGCAGGCCGCCCGGGCCGACAACGAGATGCGACGCCGTCGCGGCGTCCCGGTCGAGACCCTCGGGCCGGCCGAAGTGCGCCAGCTGGTGCCGGCGCTCGGGCCGGAGGTGGCCGGCGGCGCGCTGGCGACCGCCTCCGGCCACACGGTCAACCCGCTTGCCCTGTCGCAGGCCCTGGCGGCACGGATCGAAGCCGACGGCGGGCGCTTCCTGCGCGAGCGGGTCGGCGGCTTCGAGTTCGCCCCTGACGGGCCCAGCCACGTGGTCACTGAGAGCGGCCGCCACCCGGCCGCGGCCATCGTCCTGGCCGCCGGCGCGTTCTCGCGCAACCTGGCGGCCCAGCTCGGACATCGCGTGCCGCTCGACACCGAGCGCGGATACCACGTCATGCTGCCGGACCCGGGCTTCGAGCTGCGCCTGCCGCTGCTGGTCGCCGGCGCCGGGTTCGGGGTGACGCCGATGGAGCATGGCGTCCGCCTGGCCGGCACGGTCGAGTTCGCCGGCCTGGCGGCGCCGCCCAACTATGCCCGTGCCGACGTCCTGCTGCGCCACGGCCGCCGGCTGTTCCCGCAGCTCAACGACGCCGGTGCCGAACGCTGGATGGGCTATCGGCCGTCCATGCCCGACTCGCTGCCGGTAATCGGCCGCTCGCCGCGCCATCGCAACGTCTATTTCGCCTTCGGCCACGGTCATCTCGGCCTGTCCCTGGGCGCCGTGACCGGGCGCATCATCGCCGCCTTGAGCAACGACGAGGAACCGCCGGTGCCGCCGGCGCCGTATGCCATCGACAGGTTCTGAGCATGCCGTCCGGTACGGACCTCGGCGTGCCACCGTTCCGCGAACGGTTTCCCTGGCTGGGCCGGCACCTGCAGACCACCCGCAACTTCCTCGTCCCCGACCGCGCCGGACTGGCCGGCGAGCAGCTCGAGCTACCGATGCGGGACGGCAGCGGCGACCGCCTCGTGGCCGCCGTCAGCCGGCCGCGCGAACCCGCCGCAGGAGGGCGGGCGACGGCGGTGCTCGTGCACGGTCTCAGCGGCTCGCAGGACAGTCCCTACATGCTGATGACGACCCGCTATCTGCTGCGGCGCGGCCATGCCGTGGTGCGCCTCAATCAACGTGGCGCCGGACCGTCGCGGCGCAGTTGCCGGCTGCACTACCACGCCGGCAGCAGTGCCGATCTGCGCGATGCGATCCTGGCGCTGCCGGACGACCTGACCGGCGACGGCGTGGTCACCGTGGGCTTCTCGCTGGGCGGCAACGTGATGCTGAAGTTCGTGGCCGAGCTGGCCGCGAACCTGCCGGTCGCGGTCCGCGCGGCCGCAGCGGTGTCGGCCCCGATCGACCTTGCGGCGACCTCGCGCAACATGCTGCGGCGACGCAATCTGCTCTACAACCAGCGGCTTCTGCGCGACTTTCGGGCCGAATACCTGGCGCCCGGCGCCGCGCTCAACGACGCCGAGCGGGCTCTGATCCTGCGCGCCCGCACCTTCCTAGACCTCGACAACGACGTCGTCGCGCCGCGCAACGGCTTTGCCGATGCGTGGGACTACTATGCCCGCACCATGGCGTTGCCCTACCTTGCCGCGATCGAGCTGCCGACGCTGCTGGTGCAGGCGCGCGACGATCCGATCGTGCCGGCGCAGGCCTATCTCGACTTCCCCTGGCATCGTCATGACCGCCTGTATCCTCTGCTCCCGGCCGGCGGCGGCCACGTCGGCTTTCACAGTCGCGGTGCGGATCCGTGGTACCTGCTGGCAATTGGCAGTTTTCTGAGCTGCCACGACCTGTAATCCGCAGCTTGTTGTGGCAGAGGTCCACAGACTAAATCACAGGTTTATCCACAGTATATGGTATAGTTCCTTTTTTGTTCCTACAGTATTTATTGCGATTCGCCCCGTAATCCGTTAACATGTTCAGTCTTGTACCAGCACTGAGCAAACAAAAAACTGGGGGCTGAAAATGGCGGTCGATTGGACCGAAGAGCGCGTAGAATCGCTAACGCGCATGTGGCGCGACGGTTTTGCTGCGCGCCAGATCGCCGAGGATCTCGGCGACGGGGTGACCCGAAATGCGGTGATCGGCAAGGCAAATCGTCTTGGCCTGTCGAAGCCGACGAAGTCGTCGGTAACCCGCAAGCAGCGCAAGATCGAGCGCGACAAGAAAGTCCTGCCGTTGCAGGCGCCGACCGGTGAAGGCGTCAGCATCTATACGCTCACCGCGTCGACTTGCCGCTGGCCGATCGGCGATCCCGGCGAAACCAATTTCCATTTCTGCGGCGCCAAATGCACGGTCGGACAGCCGTACTGCGACTACCATGCGGCCCAGGCCTACCAGGCGCCGCAGCCGAAGTCGGGTAACCGCAAGATCGCCTAGGCCGAGCCGCCATCCGACACGCCGGACGGATCCGCGTCCGTCTCGACAGGACGGCCGCAATCCGCTACCCAATGGGGATGCGCAGAAGCCTGTACGCGATCGTCGTCGCCGTGGCGCTGGCTGCGGCACCGACGCTGGCTGCCGCCCAGGAGGCGCGCGTCAACCAGACGCCGGTACCGCCGCCCAGCAGCCTCGAACTGCGCCTGCAGGAGCACGCCGCACGCGAGCAGGGTCGTGAGGCGAGCAAGCAGGCGCAAGCGGAATCCCGCTTGCGCCGGCTGACCGGCAGCGGCGGCGCCGCCGGCACCCGGGCGGTCGAGCAGAACGCCATCGGCGCCGTCTCCGGCGGCACCGTCGTCCGTGTCGCGATCGGCGGCTTGCTGGTCTGGGCGGCCGTGGCGGCGTTTCAGGCTACCAACGCGACCGACGCGGCGCGGCAATAGCCGGCCACCGCTCGACAACCGCGAACATGCGGCGGACAATGGCCGCCACGAACGACCAAGAGGTGGCGGGTAATGGCCGACTGGACCGAGACATATCGGGGTGCCGTGCTGGCGTCCGAGTACGATCCCGAATCCCATATGAACACGCCCGGCTACGTCTCCCGGTTCGATCAGGCGACCTGGTTCCTGCTGGCAACCATCGGCGTCACGCCGGCGGCGATGAAGGAACGCGGCCGGCGCGTGGCGATCGTGCGGCAGAGCTTCCAGTACCTCGAAGAGCTGCGCGGCGGTCAGCTGCTGCGCATCGAGAGCGGGTTCGTCGCCGTCGGCGAGAAGCACCTGCGCTTCCAGCACCGCATGTTCGATGCCGTCAGCGGCGGCATGGTGGCGACCAGCGACTGCACCGCCGTGCAGGCCAGCCTGGAAAGCGGCCACGCCGTCGCCCTGCCCGACGCCGACCGTGTTGCGGCCGAAGCGCATCTGGTCACCGCCAACGTGGCCGCGGCCACCGGCCTGAGCTGACGGACCACCGCCATGTCCCGCACCACATCGCGCCGGCGTCGCCGCGCTGCCGGCGCCGCCGTCGCCCTTCTCGCCATCACCGCCGCCGGCGCCGCCGCGGCGCTGGAGGTGCAAGGCCACCGCGGCGCGCGCGGGCTGTTGCCGGAGAACACCCTGCCCGCCTTCGAGAGCGCCCTGCAGCACGGCGTCGACGTGCTCGAGCTCGATGTCGGCATCACCTCGGACAACGCGGTCGTGGTCAGCCACGACCGCCGCCTCAGTCCCGACGTGACGCGGGACGCCAGCGGCGCCTGGATCGCGTCGCCGGGCCCCGTGATCTGGCAGCTTACGCACGACGAGGTGATGTCCTACGACGTCGGACGCTTGAAGCCCGGCAGCCGCACCGCGCGCCGCTTCGCCGAACAGCGGCCCATCGACGGCACCCGTATTCCCACCCTCGGCCAGGTCCTGGCCCTGGGCCGTCGCGCCGACCAGGCAAAACTGCGCTTCAACATCGAGACCAAGCTGTCGCCGCTGCATCCCGAGCAGACGCCCGAACCGGACGCGTTCGCCCGCCGGGTGCTGGGCGCCGTAGCCGCCGCCGGGATGCTCGAGCGGGTGACCATCCAGTCGTTCGACTGGCGCACGCTGAAGGCGGTTCGCGCCCAGATGCCGGCCGTGCCGACGGTCTGCCTGACCGCCGAACGCGACTGGCTCGACAACATCCAGGCGGGCCAGCCCGGCGCCTCGCCGTGGCTGGCGGGACTTGACGTGGACGACCACGACGGCTCGACGGCAAAGGTGGCGAAGGCCGCCGGCTGTGCCGTCTGGTCGCCCTACTTCCGCGACCTCGATGCGGCACGGCTGGCCGAGGCACACGCGCTCGGCCTGGCCGTGGTGGTCTGGACGGTGAACGAGCCCGACGACATGCGGCGCATGGCCGAGCTGGGTGTCGACGGCATCATCACCGACTATCCGGACCGAGCCGCGCAGGCGCTGAGCAAGTATCGCGACTAGGGCCGGCGGCTAGGAAACGCGAAACGGTTCCAGCGCCGCGCGATCGACCTCGATCCCCAGCCCGGGACCGTCCGGGATCTGCACGATGCCGTCCTGGTGCTCCAGCGGTGCGGTCAGTACGGCTTGGCGGAACGGATGTTCCGAACGGTCGAATTCGAGGAGCGGCGCGCGCGGGACGTGGCGCGGCGGGCTGTCCGGCAACACCGCCAGCAGCTGCAGCGCCGCCGCCAGGCCGATGCCGGTGCCCCAGACGTGCGGTACGTAGCGCACGCCGAAAGCCAGGGCCATGTCGGCGATTTTCTTGCACTCGCTCAGGCCGCCGGCGGCACAGGTATCCGGCTGCAGGATGTCCATGGCCCGGCGCGTCAGCACCTCGCGGAAGCCCCAGCGCGTGAACTCGGTTTCGCCGCCGGCGACCGGGATCGGCTGCTGCTGGCGGACCTCGCAATAGCTGTCGAGGTCCTCCGGCACCACCGGCTCCTCGAACCAGCCGATCTCCAGGTCGGCGACCAGGCGGCCCAGGCGGATTGCCTCCAACGCGTCGTAACCGTGGTTGGCGTCGAGCATCAGTCCGGTCAACGGTCCGATCGCCGCGCGCACCGCCCGGATCAGCGCCGCATCGTCGTCGACGTCGAAGCCGATTTTCAGCTTCACGGCCGGGAACCCCTCATCGACATAGCCGCGCACCTCGTCGACGACATAGTCGAGCGGATTGCCCGCGGCCTTACGGTAGGTGCCGGTGGCATAGGCGGCGACCTGCCGCCGCAAAGCGCCGCCGAGCAGGTCAGCGACCGGGCGCCCCAGCAGCCGCCCCTTGAGGTCCCACATGGCGATGTCGACGCCCGACAGCGCGGTCACTACCAGTCCTTTTTGCCCCTGGTCGCGAAAGTGGTTGTACAGGTGCATCCAGACCCGCTCGGTGGCCATCGCATCGGCCCCCAGCAGGTGCGGCCGGAACGCGTCGACCACGGCGGCATTGAGACGCGGTGGGCCGAAGCACTCACCCCAGCCGGCGGTGCCATCCTCGCCGACCAGCTCGACCAGGCACGCACCGCGCGTCGTCGCGCTGTTGAACGACCAATGGAACGGCTCGCTCAGCGGCGCTTCCAGCACGTGCACGTTGATGGCGGCAATCTTCATCGCTCCCTCCGGGCCGGCCACGCTCAGAACTCCAGGCTAAGCCTTGCGCGGCAACAGCGAAACGGCGTTATCGTCAACCCTGCGCAACAACCGAAGCCCGGGACGGAGCAACGATGTCCGACAGCGACAAGGGCGAGCCAAGCTCGGACGTGGTCTTCAGCGATGCCGTCAAACGCGAACAGGAACGGCGCGGCTCGCGCGGCCGGTTCGCCCGCATGGAGGCGCGCGGCGGCTTCCGGCGCGAGATCGATGCCGACCTCGCCGCCTTCATCGCCCGTCGCGATTCCTTCTATTTCGCCAGCGCCAGCGCCACCGGCCAGCCCTACGTACAGCACCGAGGCGGCCCGCCGGGCTTCCTGCGCGTGCTCGACCCGCAGCGCCTGGCCTTCGCCGATCTCACCGGCAACGAGCAGTACGTCAGCCTGGGCAACCTCGCCGAGAACGACCGGGTACAGCTGTTCCTGATGGACTATGCCAACCGGCGGCGGGTCAAAGTGTGGGGCCGCGCCCGCCTGGTCGAGGACGACGACACGCTGCTTGCGGCGCTACGGACGGACGGCGATGACAAGCCGGCACGGGCGATCGTCGTCCGGGTCGAGGCCTGGGACGTGAACTGTCCCAAGCACATCACCCAGCGGTTTTCCGAAGCCGAGCTGGCGCCGGCAATCGGCCGCCTGCACCAGCGCATCGCCGAGCTGGAGGCAGAAGTCGCCGCGCTGCAGGCGGACGCCGATTGAGCACGCCAGCGATGGACCGTCGCGGTTGCCCTCAACTAGGATGACGCAAACCGGTCTATGGGGGCCCCGGAATGCTACCTCGCCTTCTGAGCGCTGTGTTCGCGGCGCTGCTGCTTGCCGCCTGCACCAACATCGGTCCGCAGACGGTGCCGCGCGACCGCTTTGACTACAACGCTGCGATCTCAGATTCCTGGAAAGAGCAGACCCTGCTCAACATCGTCAAGCTGCGCTACGCCGACATGCCGCTGTTCGTCGAAGTCGCCTCGGTGGTCAGCGGCTACACCCTGGAAGGCGCAGTCAACCTCGGCGCCACCGCCTCGTCGCAAAACGCCGTCCAGGGCGATTTCCTCGCACTCGGTGGTTCCGGCAAATACACCGACCGGCCGACCATCACCTATGCGCCGATCACCGGCAGCCAGTTCAACCAGAGCTTCATGTCGCCGATCCCGCCGGGCGCGGTGCTGTTCCTGATGCAGTCGGGCTGGCCGGTCGACCTGATCTTTCCATTGACCGTCGATTCCATCAACGGCCTGCGCAGCCGCTCGTCGGCCGGGGCAAACCAGCGGGCCGGCGACCCCGAATTCTACCGCGTGATCGAACTGCTGCGGCGGTTCCAGGTCGCCGGGGTCTCCGGCATGCGGGTCAAGAAAGGCCAGGACGAGAGCGAGACCATCGTGCTGTTCTTTCACAAAAAGAACCTGTCGCCGGAGCTGCGCGAGGCACAGCTTGAGCTCGACCGCCTGCTCGGCCTGCGCACGAACGCCGACGAGGTCACCGTCACCTACAGCTTCCTGGCCGGGAGCGATGACGAACTGGCGATGATCACCCGCTCGATGCTGCACATCATGGTCGACTTGGCGTCGCAGATCGAGGTGCCGCCCGAAGACATCGACGAAGGCCGCACGATCGCGGCGCTCGTGCCGCCCAGCGAAGGGCCGATGGCCCTGAGCCGGCTGATCGAGATCCGTCACGGCAGCGAGCCCCCGGCGGACGCCTTTACCGCGGTCCGCTACCGCGATCTCTGGTTCTGGATCGACGATCGCGACTTCAAGTCGAAAAAGACCTTCGCCTTCCTGATGATCCTGTTCTCGATGACCGAGACCGGCGGCAAGGAAGGCCTGCCCCTGGTGACGATCCCTGCGGGGTAGCGGCAGCCGACATCCCTAACGCGATATTAACCCTGTCGCGTATAGCGTGCGCCTGAAGGGGACCACGCACGTACGTAAGGACCGCGCCATGACAATGTCGACCGCCGCCGAGATCAGCGACGAACAGGACCACGCAGACAGCGGCGATCCCATCGCCGAGGTGCTGCAGGAGCTCGAGGAGGAGCTTGGGCAGCTCGGCCGCTTCTCCCAGGAGATCGAAGCGATCGCCCAGCAGACCAAGCTCCTGGCGCTGAACGCCACCATCGAGGCGGCCCGGGCCGGCGAAGCAGGACGCGGCTTCGCCGTCGTCGCCGGCGAGGTCAAGAGCCTCTCGGGGCAGACGGAAACGGCGACCAAGGAGATTTCCGAGGTGCTCGGCCGCCTCAAGGAGAAGACCGGCCGGCTCAGCAAGCTGACGCACGAAGGCGACGTCGCCGCGGCCGGCGGCGCATCGTCGGGCTACACCCCCACATCCGGCAATGCCCGCGGCAGCTACAGCCCGCCCCCGGCGGCGACGCCCGCGCCGGGCGGCGTGATCATGCGCGCACCGGAAGCGGACGCCGCGCCGGCCAAAGTCGCCGCCGGCAGCGACGGCGATCAGGCACCGCCGATCACGCCGGAGCAGGCGCGGCTGGTGCGGGAGACTTTCGCCAAGGTCGAGCCGATCGCCGAGGCGGCCGCCGAGATGTTCTACAACAAGCTGTTCGAGCTGCGCCCGGACGTGCGCTCGCTGTTCACCCGCGACCTCGGCGAGCAGGGCAAGATGCTGATGCAGACCCTGAAGCTGGCGATCGAAAGCCTCGACAACCTCAACAAGCTGGTGCCGGCGTTGAAGACGCTGGGCGGCCGGCATCGCGAGTACGGCGTCAAGGACGCCGACTACGTCGATGTCGCCAGCGCCCTGCTATGGACGCTGGAGCAGGGCCTGGGTGACGACTTCACCGCCGAGGTCAAGGAGGCCTGGACGACCGTCTATACCGCCCTGACCCAGGTGATGCTCGAAGGCGCGCACGAGCTGGCCGACGCCTGACGACGGGCTAGCTCCGCCGTCCCGGCAACACCCGCAGCATCGAATCGCTGACGCCGCCGTCGGCCAGCAGGTTGACGCCGGTGACGTAGCCGGCGTCGGGCCCCAGCAGGAAGCAGACCACGCCGGCGATGTCGCGCTCCGGATCGGCAATCCGGCCGGCCGGCACCATGGCCTCGCGGCTGGCCCGGAAGTCCGCATCGCGGTAGTTGTCCGCGGTCATCGGCGTGATCACCATCCCCGGCGAGGCGCAGTTCACCCGGATGCCGTCCGCCCCCCATTCCTGCGCCATCAGCCGGGTCAGCATGATCAGCGCCGCCTTGCTCACGCTGTAGGCGCCGAGGCCCGGCTGCGGCTGCACCCCCGACATCGAGCCGATGGTGACGATGCTGCCGCCGGCTTCGGCCAGGGCCGGCTGCGCCGCCTGACAAAGCAGCCAGACCGCGCGCAGGTTCACATCCATCAGCAGATCCCAGTCCGCCACGGGCAGGTCGCGCAGGCTGCCGACGCGCGAGATGCCGGCATTGGCAACGACCGCATCGAGCCCGCCCAGCGCCGACAGGGCCTCGCCGACCAGCCTGGCCGGCACGGCCGGGTCCGCCAGATCGCCGGTCAGGGCGGTGACGTTGGCACCCGTCGCCTGCAGCTCCGACTGCAGCGAGGTCAGCTCATCGGGGTGGCGGGCGCCGCAGGCGGCAAGCTGCAGCGGCCGGCCGGCGTCCGCCGCCTGGACGGCAAGCCGGCGGCAGACCGCGCGACCTATGCCGCGCCCGGCACCGGTAACCAGTACGCGCATCTGATATCCTCCCTGTTGCCTGTGACCTGACAGGTGCTGACGGTGCCCTTTGACAGCGCGCATGCAAAGACGTGAAATGACCGGACAATTCGCAGGGTACGCACCGCGCGGGCAACAGCGGCATCCCTGCAACGCCGTCAGGCCAACCAGCAAAGGATGGAACCCCATGAGCGAGCGTGGCAACTCTCCCGCCAGCCGGGATATCGCCCACTACCTGCATCCCTACACGAACCTGGCGACGCACGAGGAGACCGGGCCACACATCCTCAGTCGCGGCCGCGGCATCTACGTCACCGACGATGCCGGCAAGGAGTACATCGAAGGCCTGGCCGGCCTCTGGTGCACCGCGTTCGGCTTCGGCGAGGAAGAGCTGGTGGAAGCGGCGCTCAAGCAGCTGCGCACGTTGCCCTACTACCACGGCTTTGCCGGCAAGTCGGTCGATCCGGCAATCGACCTGGCGGAGAAGCTGAAGGAGATCGCCCCGGTCGAGTTCTCCAAGGTGTTCTTCGCGAACTCCGGCTCCGAGGCGAACGACTCCGTGGTCAAGATGGTCTGGTACTACAACAACGCCATCGGCCGGCCGGAGAAGAAGAAGTTCATCTCTCGCCTGCGCGGCTACCACGGCGTGACCGTCGCCGCCGGCAGCCTGACCGGCCTGCCCTATGCCCAGGCCGACTTCGACCTGCCGCTGGATTTCGTCCGCCACACCATGACGCCGGACTACTACCGGGACGGCGAAGAGGGTGAATCGGAAGAGGACTTCGCCAGCCGCTGCGCCCAGGCGCTGGAGGACCTGATCCTCGAGGAAGGCCCCGAGACGGTGGCCGCCTTCATTGCCGAGCCGGTGATGGGCGCCGGTGGCGTGATCATTCCGCCCAAGACCTACTTCGAGAAGGTCCAGGCGGTGCTGAAGAAGTACGACGTGCTGATGGTCGCCGACGAGGTGATCTGCGGTTTCGGCCGCACCGGCAACATGTGGGGCAGCCAGACCTACGGCATCAAGCCGGACATCCTGACCTGCGCCAAGGCGCTGTCCTCGGCCTATCTGCCGATCTCGGCGGTGATGATCAGCGAGGAGATCTATCAGGCGTTGCGGCAGAACTCCGAGAAGCTCGGTGTGTTCGGGCACGGCTACACCTATTCGGCGCATCCCGCCTGCGCCGCCGTCGCCCTGCGCGCCCAGCAGCTGATGCAGGAACGCGACATGCTCGCGCACGTCCGTGCCGTGGCGCCGCGCTTTGCCGAGCGGATCGGCCAGTTCGCCGAGCACCCCCTGGTCGGCCACACCCGCGCGGTCGGCCTGATCGGCGCCGTCGAGCTGATGGCCGACAAGGAGGCCAAGCGCAAGTTCGACGCCAGCGCCAAGATCGGCGCCCTGGTGCAGCAGACGGTGCAGGAGCACGGCCTGATCGTGCGCGCCCTGCCCGGCGACGTGATCGGCTTCTGCCCGCCGCTGATCATCGACGAGGCGCAGATCGACGACATGTTCGACCGCTTCGATCGGGCGATGACGGAAATGACGCGCACGCTCCGGGCGCAGGGCCAGGCGGCGCAGTAGCGCGAAACCCCCGACGCAGGGAACCTGACGCAAAGAAAGGGGCCGGCGCTTTAGGGCGCCGGCCCGATTTTTCCCGGTCCGGAAACCGGGAGAGCAACAGGGAAATGTACGGGTCGCGCGCCTAGTCCTTGCTCGCTCCGCAGGGATTGCAGGCGCGCTTGGCGCCGCAGGGGTTCTTCGCCGCGCACGGGTTGCAGGCCTTCGCCGCCGCGCAGGGGTTCTTGGCCGCGCAGGGGTTGCAGGCGCGCTTGCCCGCGCAGGGGTTACAGGCCTTTTTCGGGGCGCAGGCGGCGATTGCCGCCGGCAGGGATGCGGCCGCGGTGAAAGTGGCGATTCCGGCGGCCGTCAGGACGCGCTTCAGCATGGGGTGCCTCCGTGTTTCGAGCGTGCAGTTGCGATGGCAAACCCTGCGGGCAATCACCAGCCGAGGCGAATCAATTGCCGATCACGTCGCCTTGAACGTTCCCGCCGCCGCCGGCCACGGCGGCGGCGTTCAGTCGGGCCGGTGGGCGTCGGCGAAGGCGGTCAGGAAGCTGGCCAGGTTGGCGCCAAGCTCGTCGCACAGGTAGCCGCCCTCCTGCACCAGCACGGTCGGCAGCCCGAGCCCGGCAATAGCCCGGGCGATGCGGGCGAAGCCGTCGGTGGTGACCGCCAGGATGCCCAGCGGATCGTGCTCCTGGGCGTCGAGGCCGAGCGAGACCAGCAGCACGTCCGGCCGATAGTCGGCGACCGCCTTCAGGCCGTGCGCCAGGGCCTCCAGGAACGCCTCGTCGCCGCTGCCGCGCGGCAGCGGCAGGTTCAGGTTGCAGCCCGCGCCGGCGCCGGCGCCGGTCTCGTCGGCGTAGCCGGCGTAGAACGGATAGAACGCCGACGGTTCGCCGTGCAGCGAGCAGAAGAAGACATCGTCGCGGGCGTAGAAGATCCCCTGGGTGCCGTTGCCGTGGTGGACGTCGACGTCGAGGATGGCGCAGCGCGGCGCCCGCGGCCGCAGCGCCTCGGCAGCGATGGCGACGTTGTTGAGAAAGCAGAAGCCACCGGCCATGTCGGCGAAGGCATGGTGGCCCGGCGGCCGGCACAGGGCATAGGCGGCGCCGGCGCCATCGCCCACGAGCGCAGCCGCGGTCACCGCCGTCTCGGCCGAGGCCAGGGCCGCACCCCAGGTGCCGGCACCGATCGGACAGGCAGTGTCGGCCATGTAGTAGCCGGCACGGCCGACGATCCCCTGCGGCAGGGCCTGCATATGCCGGCCCGGGTGCACGTTGGGGATGATCTCCGGCCCGGCCGCTTTGAGCTGCCGCCAGTCGTCGAGTCCATGCTGCAGGAAATCGAGGTAGCCGGCGTCGTGCACGCCGGCGATCGCCTCGCCTGCGGCCGCCGACGGCGCGGCCACGTCGAAGCCGGCCTGACGCACCGCCGCGACCAGCCGGTCGGCCCGTTCCGGCCCTTCCGGCGACGGCTGCAGCCGGCCGGCGAGGATGAAGCAGTCGGGCGCGTGCTCGCGGTGGGCGTCGCTGTAGATGACCTGCATCGGCTTGTTCGCTCTGCTGCCCGTCGGCTCAGACGTGCTGGCCGCCGTTGATGTGGATCTCGGCGCCGTTGACGTAGCTCGACTGCTCCGTGCACAGGAAGTAGATCGTCTTGGCGACCTCTTCCGGGGTGCCCAGGCGGCGCATGGGGATGGTCGGCGCCAGCATCTCCTCGGTGTCGGGTGAGAGGATCTCCGTCTTGATCTCGCCGGGGGCGATGGCGTTCACGCGGATGCCGTGCGGCGCGAAGTCGGAGGCCATTTCCCGCGTGAGCGACGCCAGCGCCGCCTTCGAGGTGGCATAGGCGGTGCCGGCGAACATGTGCACCCGGCTGCCGGCGATCGAGGTGACGTTGACGATCGAGCCATGCCCCTGTTCGAGCTGCGGCAGCAGGCCGCGCGCCAGCATGATGGGGGCGTAGAAATTGACCTGGAACACATGCGTCCAGGTCGCCAGGTCGGTCGACAGGCTGGACAGCCGGGCGCCGTCCTCGCCCTTCGGCGAAATCCCGGCGTTGTTGACCAGCGCATGCAGCGGCGTATCGCCCAGCCGGTCGCGCAGCTCGGCCAGGCCGCGCTCGACGTCGGCAGGATCGGACAGGTCGATCTGCAGGTGGTCCTCCGGCCCGGCCTCCCACGGACAGTCCTCGGGGAACGGCTGCCGCGAGCAGGTAATAACCCGCCAGCCGGCGCTGGAGAACCGCTTGACCGTGGCGTGGCCGATGCCGCGGCTGGCGCCGGTCAGCACCAGGGTCCGGCGTTGCGTGGGTTCGTTGCTAGCCATGCCGCCAGTTGTAACAGGTTCCGGCCGCCGCGCCAGCCACGAGGCGGCCTTAGTCGGCCCCCCCGGGCGGGCCCGGGCCGTCTGCCGCGAGGATGTCCCTGGCCTGCCCGACCATGTCGGGGACGCTTTGCGCGGCATCGAGCCGGTGCCAGCCGACGTCGCCGGCGCCGCGCTCCAGTTGCGCCTGCAGTACCGCAACGTCGGCGTCGGACGCATCGGCCCGCCGCGCCCGCACCCGCGCCGCCAGGACCGCGGGCGCGGCATCGAGCCAGAAGCCCACAAACGGCAACCCGGCGTCGGCCGCCGTCGCCGCCAGCGCCCGGCGGTCTTCGGCCCGGTCGTTGACCGCGTCGACGATCGCCGCGTAGCCGGCGGCGCCGACGCGCGCGGCCCGCTGGCGCAGCTCGGCATAGACCTCGGCACTGACCGCGGGATCATAGGCCGCGGCCGGCAGCGCCTGCTCGGGCGTGACGCCGAAGAGGCCTTTGCGGATCTCGTCGCTGCGCAGGCAGACCGCGCCAGGCGGCGGGCCCAGCCACGGCGCCAGGGCAGCCGCAAACGTCGACTTGCCGCTGCCGGAAAACCCGCCGACGCCGACCAGCCGTGCCGGGCGCGGCCGCAGGACATCGCCCGCCAGGCGAAGATACTGAACCGCCTCTGCCCGCAGCGCCACGGGGTCGCCCGCCGACTTGGCCATGGTTGCCGATACGTGGGCGCGGATTTGTGCGCGCAGCGACAGGAACAAGGGCATCGCGGCCAGCCCGTCCAGGTCGTTCGTCCGCGCCAGGTAGCGACCGAGCACCAGATTCGCCGTCTTGCGCAACTCGCGGTGCCAGAGGTCCATGAGCAGGAAGGCGAGGTCATAGAGCACGTCGGTCCGGGCCATGCGATCGTCGAACTCGATCGCGTCGAACAGGTGCGGACCGGACCCGTCTAGGAAAATGTTCCGCAGGTGCAGATCGCCATGGCAGTGGCGCACGAAGCCGGCGGCCTGGCGGCGCGCCAGCAGCGGGCGCTGACGCGAGAGCGCCGTGGCGACGGCGGCGATCTGGGCCTCGGCCTCGGACGCGGCGAAGACCTGCGGCACGTAGCCCCTGATCATGCCGGCGTTGATATCGGCGACACGGGCCATTTCGTCGTAGCCGCCACGATCGGTGAAGACCTCGGCATCGCCGTGGAACGCCGCCACGACGTCGGCCAGCTGCCGCGCCAGACCGTCGTCGAAGCGGCCCTCGCGGGCGACCACATCGAGCAGCGCCGCGTCCGGGAACCGCCGCATGTGCACGGTCCAGTCGACCACCTCGCCAGCGCCGCCCAGGCGCAGGCCGCCGTCCCGCTGCCGGGTGACGGGCACCACGCCGAGGTAGTAGTCAGGCGCCGTGCGCCGGTTCAGCCTCAGTTCGTTCTCGCAGGCCGCCCGACGCAGCGCCAGGGTCGAGAAGTCGAGGAACGGCAGCGTCACCGCGCGCTTGAGCTTGTAGGCATGATCGCCGGCCAGGAACACATGGGCGCCATGGGTATCGTGGCGCACGACAGGTTGGTCCGCCGGCAGGCCATAGGCCGCAGGATCGCCGAGGAAAGCGACGACCTCAGCCTGCGGCTCAGCTGCCGGTCGGTCGGAAATGTGAGTGCTCCTCCGTCAGGCCGGCAGGATCCTGGTGGATGATCACCTCGGCACCGGGAAAAGCCTCCAGCAACAGCAGTTCGACCGCATCGGCGATGTCGTGCGCCCGGTGCAGGGTGATGTCGCCGTCCATTTCCAGGTGCAGCTGGATGAAGGTGTGCACGCCGGAAGAGCGCGTGCGCAGGTCGTGCACGGCGACCACGTCGGGATGCCTGGTGGCGATCTGCTCGATCTCGGCGCGCTGCGTTTCCGGCAGCTCCCGGTCCATGAGCTGGTCGAGCGACTGGCGGACGATGCCCCAGGCGCTCCAGACGATGTAGATGGCGATGGCAACGGCGAACAGCGGATCGGCATAGCGCCAGCCAAGCCAGACGGAGGCGACCACGGCGAGGATCACGCCGATGTTGGCCAACAGGTCGGCCCGGTAGTGCAGCGAGTCGGCGTTCACTGCCAACGAGCCGGTGCGCTTGATGACAAAGCGCTGAAACAGCAGCAGGGCGAGGGTCAGGACAATGGAAAGCAGCATCACGGCGACGGCGATCTCGCCGCGCTCGACCTCCCGTGGGGTGAGCAGCCGCGGCACCGCCTCGAACAGCAGGAACACGGCGGAACCGATCACGAACGCCGACTGCGCCAGACCGGCCAGCGCCTCGGCTTTGCCGTGGCCGAAACGATGCTCGCGGTCGGCCGGCGTCAGCGCATGCGCCACCGCCCACAGGTTGAACAGCGAGGCCGCCATATCCAGCGCGGAATCGACCAGGGAACTCAGCACGGCGACGGAATCCGTCAGCCACCAGGTCGCCAGCTTGCTGACGACCAGGATCGCCGCCACCGTGACCGAGGCATAGGTCGCCGCCCGCATCAGCCCGCCATGGCGCGCCAGCACGGTGGTCTCGTCCAGCGAATTGCTCAGTTCGGTGTCCTGCAAAGCGGGCCCGTCAAATCGTTTCTGGCAGTGGCATAGGCGTCGGAGCGTTATGGTATCATTTTCCGGCGTGGACAAGGCCAGGGCGCTGGCCGCGCGGGCATGGCCCCGCCGCCGTTCTATTCGCCTTTGCCGCACGCCTATGCTGGCGGCCACGGCGACGGGCCGGCACCGTCGACGAGGTCGCCGGCGACTACCTGAGGCAACAACGAGGCAAGAGATCTGGATATGCGTATGAAGTGGATCGGCGCGGTCGGTGTCGCCGCCTTGGCCGTCACTGGGTGCCAGGACGCGGCGACAAAAGA
>Ga0056121_1000060_pt1 | contig 56569 bp, 41 predicted proteins | sample WorMetHEROISLAND_FD_83872 | JGI IMG/M metagenome (GOLD analysis project Ga0056121, IMG submission 83872) | Marine gutless worms symbiont microbial communities from Max Planck institute for Marine Microbiology, Germany - Olavius sp. 1 HERON ISLAND ...
AAAGGCCCGGGCCTTTATCCCGGCACCACTACCGCCGAATCCTTCCATCGAGTGGACGCCGGATTTGCGCAGCAAGTTCGACCGAGCGCTACTCGCGCTCGGAAGGCTGGACAGCATCTCGACCTTTTTACCAGACATTCCCCTGTTTCTATATATGTATGTTCGTAAAGAGGCGGTTCTCTCCTCCATGATCGAGGGGACGCAGTCGACGCTTTCCGATCTCTTGCTCTTTGAACTGGATATGGAACCCGGTGTGCCGCTGAACGATGTACGTGAGGTCAGCAATTATGTGGCTGCCCTGGATTTCGGACTAAAGCGACTTGACGAAGGGTTTCCCTTGTCCCTTCGTCTGATCAAAGAAATGCATGCTGTGCTGCTTGCCAAAGGGCGGGGCTCCAACCAGACACCTGGTCAATTTCGTAGAACCCAGAATTGGATCGGAGGTACCCGACCCGGCAATGCTACCTTTGTTCCACCGCCGGCTGAGCAGGTGTTGGATTGTTTGGGTAAATTGGAGTTGTTTCTGCATGACCAGCCGGAACCCACCCCTGCCTTGCTCAAGTCTGCATTGGCCCATGTGCAGTTTGAAACAATCCATCCGTTTTTAGATGGCAACGGTCGTTTAGGCCGCCTGTTAATTACGCTGCTATTGTGCGAACAAAAATTGCTTCAGGAGCCGATGCTTTATCTTAGCCTATATTTCAAAACACACCGGCAATATTACTACGAGCTGCTCAATGAAATTCGTTTAAACGGAAACTGGGAAGCCTGGCTCGATTTCTTCGCCGAAGCAGTCATCGTCACTGCTACCCAGGCAGTGGACACCGCCAGGCAGCTCGTAGATCTTGCCAATGAAGACCGCGACAGAATCAGTGGACTTGGCCGGGCGGCAGTTTCATCTCTGCGGGTGCATCAAACCCTGATGAGTCGCCCAATCACGACTTCCAAGTGGCTGGTGGAAAAAACAGGTATCACGCCGGCCACGGTCAACAAATCCCTGGAACATCTGCAACAGTTGGGAATTGTCCATGAACTGACCTCCCGCAAACGCAATCGGATTTTCAGTTACACAGGATATCTGGAAATCATGAATCAAGGGACGGAGTTGCCCGACTGACGCGTTTGCACCGCGGCTATTTTTCCAGGCCGAGGATCAGGTAGTCGGCATCCTTGCTTGAGACGCTTGAGGGCGTCCACCGGCCTTTTACGGATGGTTGTATCACGGCCTGCTGGATGTTGGCATTCTGTTGAGCGGCCTGTTCCGGTGCGGCTAGCTTCCAGGCGTGGATCATGCCGCAAAGAACGACAACCGTGCGTTCGGGATTTTTCTTGAGGTACTCCAGGGCGTAAATGGCCATGGCTGCATCCCAGACGAGCTGGGCCTCACAGAAGCGGCGAAAGCCCGAATCCGAGGCGTGATTGCCCAGCACGCGGCGCAGGAATGCCTCGTATTCCTCATCAACAATACAGACGATTGGGGGCAGTTTGCCGATCTCCTCCGGCGCCAGTGCCTCGAAGCCCTCTCGCGCCACCTTGCGGGTGATACTGCGCGGCACGTTCAGGCCGACCATCGGGATGCTTTGGTCTCGACAGTACAGGAAAATATCCCGGTATAAATGCCAGTCCTTTCCCCAATTACGGGTAAAGGCCCGGCGCATCTCATCCTCGCTCAGCTCCCGTGCGACCCAGACGTCCAGGATGCTTTGTTCGATATGTTGAAACATCTCCAGGCCCACGGCCAAGGGGCGTTTGCGTTTGTTCAAGCTTTGGATGACAGCCAACTGGGCGTCGTGGTGGGCCGCATTGTCGTGGAATTCCCCTACATATACAATGCCCGGTGATGGCAGCTTACCGGCGACTTCTTTGAGGCTGATTTCGGTTTTACCAGCGACGTCCCATATGGAAATTTCCGCCGCCAAAAGAGGGGTGCCGGGTTTCAACAGAAATAGAAACAGCAACGTTAGCAAACCAAAGCGTTTTATCATTGTTTGTTCTCCAGATTGATGACAAGGGGCGATCCGGACACCTCGCCGATGCCCTTGCCGGTGTTGACGCTACCCTTGAAAGACAGCCGGCCATAGCGGCCGTAATGGGTAATTTTACGGGCCGTTCGCATCACCGTGCCGAGGTCGGTGCCCTCCACAGGAAGGAACACGGCAACCAGTCTCTGTTTCCTCTTGAAAACCGCAAACAGTGTGTCGGCATTGCGGCTGGAAATTTCCTTTCCCGCTCGGAAAGCACTGGATGAGAGTGCCACCGCAGCGCCCAGCTCCGACAGCATGGCGCGGCCCCTCTTTTGTTTAGGCATGCCGAAGAAGATGACGTCCTTACCGGCGGTATCCGCAGCAGCGAATTTGTTTTCACTCCAGATGCGCGTGCCACCGTGGTTCAGGCCTATTAGCAGCCCTCGGAAGATCTCCGCCCAGGTCTCGGGACTATCCTCGGCAAGCACGGCAGCGAGAGCGCTGGAGCCCTTTACTGCGTTAACTGTGGCCGGAATTTCCTCCGGGTAAAGCAGGCGAAAAACATCGAAGTCGGGGTCGGCGACTACTTTGCGGGGCGCCGCCTGCATCCGGATACTGAATTTTGCCGTGGCATCATCCAGGAAAACGTTCTCCCTCCGGTTGGCGGTCGCACCGGTCACCTCCACCGGCAGGTGGACGTTGAAGCGGGGAGATTTCTGCGTGAGGAGACCCTCCACCAACGAATGGTTTTCTGCGGTAACTACCCGGGGCCTAACCATGGCCAATTGCAGGGCGCCTGGGCGGGTGATCCACTGAGCGTGGAATGTACGCACCTCATCGCGACTCAAACCGCCGTGTTCGGCAAAAGCATCCATAAAGTGGTCCCAACTGGTTCTTTTGTAGAGTCGCGCTTTGTATATGTCGCGCAAAGCAGCCCAGAAAGCCGCGTCGCCGATTTTCAGGCGCATCATATGAAAGACGAACATGGCCTTTCCGTAGCCGACGGCCTGGCTGGCAGGGTTGAAGCGGCTGCGGAAGTTCGACAGAGGAAAGTCCTGTGCGCCTGCGGCGAGAAGCGCGTACTTTTCGAGCGTGCGCCGGCGATAGCCCCGGGCCTCCTCGAAGGATTGCTCTTCTTTGGAAAGGTAGTCGGCCACGTAAGTGGTCAGCCCCTCGCACCAATTGCCCCCGGCAGCATCCACGAAGACGCCGTTGCCCCACCAGCAATGGGCCACCTCGTGCCTGAGACTGGTATCGGGAATGAAGGGCAGCCTCAACACGCGGCTGCCAAGCAGCGTAAACGATGGGAATCCGTATCCGGTGGGAAAGAAATTTTCCACCACGGCGAATTTTTCAAATGGGTAGGGCCCGTGCAGCACTTCATAGCGAACGATGTGACGCTGGGCGGCGTCCAGATAACGTTTTGAAAGCCCGGCATTGGCCGGAAAGAAATAGGTGGCGATGCGCACCTTGCCGTGCATGCGCTGGTTGAAGACGTAGCGCCCTGCAAACATGGCCAGCGGTCCCGATGGGCGGGCTATCGACCATATCGAACGGCTCTTGTCGGCGTCATCGATATGGGTCTCGAGCCTGCCTTCCATTACAGCATAGATGCCCCTGGGTGCGGTCACAGACACCCGAAAGGTCTCGGCGGTATCGTCCAGGATCAATGGGTACCAGCCGCTGCCTGCAAGGAAGAAGGCGGCATCCGGGGTGATGGTACCCATGACGCCCTGGCCAGGGTTGTCCATGGAAAATGGCTGGGCCTCGAAAGGGTCGTCGAAGATTCCCGCATAGCGCAGAACCACGGTCTGCGCGGACGGATCGGCTGTCTCGAGATTCAGATGCAGCACACCCTTTTCTATTGTTTGCGTGGCCCCTTCCACAGCAAGAATGCGCACGCCGGGGCGTACGGCCACGCGAATGCGCGACGTACCCTTGGGAAACCGGATCGTATCAATGCCGCGCAGGGTTTTGGCATCATGCCGGATTTCCACATCCAGCTCGTGGTGGAAAGTTCGCTGTGCTGCTGAATTGAAGGCTGCCGGGAATAGGATCCACAGACCTGCCATGGCAACGATGAAAACAGGGCGCAGGCCGCGCAAGGGATGGGTATGGCGAAAATCGGATACCATGGAGCCCCAGCTTACGCTAAACTGTAAAATTTGCAAGGCGTACAATTTTTATCGCCGAGTTTTGAGCCCGACTGGATTTAAAAATGTTTACGATCAACGCAATATCGCGTGGTCTGCATGGGCTTTCAATAGATGTGTTTAGCCTGGATATTTCAGGTAAGCGAGGCGTTCATCGGCGTGACAGTCAAGGCTGCCCGCGTGGCACACCTGCGGCAATTCCTTTGTAACGCGGCCAGTGGACGACTCAATCAGCCTCTTTTTGGACGGGTACCGGTTAATCCGTTGTGCCGCAGCAACGCATCAGTGCTCGGTGCGCGACCACGGAAATCATGAAATACTTTCATGGGGTCACGACCACCACCACAGGCGAGAATCGTATCGCGGTATCGGCGCCCCAACTCGGCAATGGCGGTTTCATTGTCCAACTCGACTTCTTCAAAGGCTGCAAAGACATCGGCGCTCAACACTTCCGCCCACTTATAGCTATAGTAACCTGCGGCATAGCCGCCGGCGAAAATATGACTGAACGAACAAAGAAACCGCGATTCAGGCAGCGGCGGCAACGGGTTCAAATCTTGGGCGATCTGTTGGTGGACATCGAATACGGATGCCTGCCCATTGGGATCGAACTCGGTATGGAGCACCATGTCGGTCACGCCGAATTCCAGTTGCCGCATGAACGAGGCGCCGGCCCGGAAGGTTCGGGCAGCGTAAATTTTAGCAAACAGCTCATCCGGCAGTGTTTCTCCAGTGTCGATATGCGCTGTCATTCCGATGAGCGTTTGTTTGTGGTAGCACCAATTTTCCATAAATTGGCTGGCGACTTCCACCACGTCCCATTCGATACCGTTGACACCTGCTGCATCGCTGTAGTCAATGGTGGTCAACATACCTTGCAGCCCGTGGCCGAATTCGTGAAAGAGCGTCGCAACCTCGTTGAAACTCATCAGTGAAGGACGACTTTCCGTCGGCGGGGTACCGTTACAGCACAAATGCACCACTGGATGTCTTAATTTGCCATTGATGGAACAGCGGTTTAGGCAACTGTCCATCCAGGCGCCTCCGCGTTTTTCCGCCGGGCGGGAGTATGGGTCGAGGTAAAACCAGGCAATGGTTTGATCGTCACCGTTTTTGACACGATAAAATTGCACATGTTCGTGCCAGACAGGCGCCCGCCCGTCGGCTCGCTCGAAAGAAACGCCAAAAAGGCGGCTGCACAGCGAAAACAGCCCTTCGACCACGCGGGACAGCGGGAAATAAGGCCGCAGTTGTTCATCGGTAAATTCGAAGCGTTGTTCGCGTAGCCGTTCAGCCCAAAACGGCACATCCCAATGGGCCAAGGGCTCAGTCTGCCCGGATGCACTGGCGAGTTGGCGCAGTTCATCCAGCTCTTGCCAGGATGGCTGCCGGGCAGCCTGCACCAGCTCTGAGAACATTTTCTGAACGGCTGCCACACCGTCTGCCATTTTGGAATCCAGGCTGAAATCGGCGTAGTTTTCAAAGCCCAGCAATTGCGCCTTTTCTTTGCGTAACGCCAGGATGCGGTCTATCAAATCGGAATTATCGAATTCGCCGTCGGACGCACGCTGGATATAGGCGCGGTAGACCTGCTCGCGGTGTGTCCGGTTGCGATGGTGCTCCATGAAAGGAATATAACTCGGCAGATCGAGGGTGATGCGCCAGGGACCGTTGCCGGTTGTGGCTTTTGGGTCCGACGGGTTGACCCCTGTCCAGGATTGCGCCGCAAGCTGCTTGAGGGTTTCCGGCCAGCCTTGGGTTTCCTTGGCATCCGTTAAGATGAATTCAAAGGCTTTGGTGGCGTCGAGTAGATGGTTGGAAAAGTCTGTCTGCAGCTGTGAGAGCTTCTTGGCTATGGTATTGAATCTTTCCCTGGGCTCGCCGCTTAGGCCAACACCGGCGTGGTTGGCAGCCCGTATCTTCTGCTCGATAATCCGCCGCTGGGCCTCATCGAACGATTGCCAGGTGTCGCCATTTTGAAGGTCCAATAGGGCCTGGTAGATGGCTGGGCTCTGATTGACCCGCAGACCGAATTTCACGACGTCGGCCAGCACCTGGTCGTGGGCTTTGCGCAGCGCGTCGGAATTTTTTACCCCCATCAGGTGCGAAACCACCCCCCAACTGTATTCAAAGGCAATATTCACCTCTTCAAGTGGATGGATCAACCCGGCCCATGTTGGCTCCAGATTTTGTTCAAGCCGGTCGATCCGCTCGTTGGCACGATCCAGAACATACCGCATCGCTGGAACCACATGTTCCGGCTTGATCCGGTCAAAAGGAGGAAATCCGGCTTCAATCAGCAGGGGATTTTCGTTCAGAATGATGTGTTCTTGATTCACGGTATTCTCCTTCCTTACATTAGTGAGCAGAACATGGTCACATCGAATAACATCAATCTTGACACTCGTCATGGACCTTGTCAAAGACAAGCGCTGAACGTTGTGTGGGCGGCAACCGGAACCCATCTCAAAAAACGGATTTTGGTTCAAAATCAAGGCGGCCGCGAATATCAAACCGGAGGTATACTTCAGTATTTCGAGGACTTGATATGAGCGCCCAACGCCGAGTTTGGGCCAAAAGACTTTTTTGAGATAGGTTCTATTTTTTTCAGAGAAACCATCAGGCAGAGCGCTGTGGCCCATGGTTGTTTGTCCGGCGCAGTAAAGGGATGGGCGACTGCAATGGGCTGCACCGACCTCGCTGCTTCAAGACCTGCCGGTGTACACGCCTTCATAATCTGCCGTGCTCATGGCGCTGTTTTCAGAGACCAACTTTGCATTGATGACTTTGCCGATGAAAAGGGTGTGATTGCCGGGTTTAATGCTGTTGACAACCTCGCATTCAAAACATGCGATGCAGTCCTCGATGATCGGCAACCCGGTTATCCCCCGGGACCATTTCATGCCATCGAACTTCGCCCGGGGATCAGGCCCTTTGAAGCGCTTTAGCAGGTCTGTGCGGTCCTTGGCCACAACATGCAGAGCAAAGCGGTTGCCCTTTTCAATCAGCCGATGTGAGTACCGCTTCGGGTGCACCGCAACGGTAATGAGCGGGGGATCGTATGAAATCTGTGACACCCATGATGCTATCATGCCGTTGATTATGTCTTCATGTGCGGATGTCAGGACGTATATGCCATAGGTCATCTTGCCGAAAGCGGCAAGCCACTGCTTTTCCATCTGGTATCGCTCCTTTTTACGGTGGTCTCATCCCACAGGGCACAACCCGGATCTCCCGCCTAACGACCGCGAGGCCGAGCCGCCCCCCCCTCCGTTTTGATCATATTTGCAGCTCAACCTGCTGCCCTCAGCGTGTTCAGTTGGTACCCCTGGAAAGAGTTCTTAACCTGGCAGTGCCCTCAAAAAGGCTGTTGGACTTCAGGGATGTTTTCACATTGCGGGATTTGCACTGAGGACATGTCTGTTTGGCGCTTTGATTACCTTTTGGGCTGACACGACGAAAGGCGAGTTTGCATTGCCGGCATCTGTATTCGGTGCTTGCCGTGGCAACACAATTTGGATTCAGACCAATCATAAATGACCAAGACCTCACCCTATTGCTCTATCCAAGCGCAATGCTATCCCGGTTTGAACACGCACTCTCCCTGCAGCCATCCTTCCAGGGGATTCGGATGCGCCAGATAGGATTTGACAGCGCTTGTCACAACCTGGGTCTCCCATTGGAGTCCGAGCATTTCACATCCCCTCTGAACACCCTTTCGCACCATTGCGAACACATAATTGCGATGATAAAGGCTGTCGATCTCCGCCTCCTTGTCTTTGGATCGCCAGGAGTCGATACACTGCCCTACATCCAGAGAATGCCATGACCTGCAGACAAAAGGGCGAATGGCATAGACGGAACAGCTCCCTCCTTTCAGGAAAATACAAGGGGTCGCGTGCCAGTTTGCGACCCTTTCATCCTGGGTTTTTTTGTATGTCAGGCGTATGTTGTGATCGATTTTTTTCAACAGATCGTTTTTCGCACCAGTATCGTAATTTTCAACCACATGCGCTCCCAGAACAATCGCTTCCGGGGGTGTGATCGATATCTGCATGGAGCAGCAGTAAGGGCAACCTGCCTTGCACGCGATCTCGGATGAGGCCTCCTTACTTTTTTCCAATTGCATTATGATATGATCCGCGTAGGCGCTCCCTTCCATTAATATCTTGCCGGCATTTTCAGCTTTTCCGGTATCGCCGGCGAAGGTGAGGGCTATGTTTTTTCCGGATTCAAAGAGTACGTGATCGATGTCCGGCCCTTTCATTTTTTTGCTTTTTTTCATTTCTGGCTCGTTTTGGTAAGACAAACAGCGATATCAGGTCGTGATTATTTACTGTGTGAAACAGAATTGGGGCCGGCCCCATTCCAGCTAAATTCGAATAACGTCTGCTGCACCGATTTGTTATGCTATTATCGCTAAGATGCCCACTTAATGGATATTTTTCGACCCGCCTGGACACAATCCCTCAAATATAAATTGATCAAATTCTGATATGGAATTCCTGTATCCTCAGACATTTGCTTAAAATAGTCGATGATATCGACCCCCATCCGAATAGTTACTTGTTTTTTTAATCTTTTGGCATAAGGGTTTTTACGTCCCTTCATTTTCGAAAAATCGTATTCCTTTCTCATAGTCATTCTCCGGTATATGCTTTTTGTTCACGTTTTGTTGCTTTTCTTGCAGAAATAATCCTTATTTCCGAGCCGTCTTGCCGTAATGTGTAGCTAACAATAAGAATCTGAATCTTGTAACTGACTCCCAACATTAAGAACCTGTCCTCCATCTCTGAGTGGTCAGGATCATAATATTCGATGGCGTTCCCATCAAAAAAAACCGATTGGGCTTCCTCAAAAGAAATCCTGTGTTTCTTTTGATTAGCTTTGTTTTTCTGGTCGTCCCAAGAAAAGCTAATTGAATTCATATTTACATTGTAAATATACTGTAATTACATGTCAAGAGGCATGCGCGGTGGGATAGCAGAAGCATAATTGGTTATTATGCTGCCAGTGCGTTTTGGAGAAGTTTTAGTCATTTGATGTTTTCCTCAATTCATTTTCAAGTTAAGAAATGCGGCTTCGGCTGGTGAGCCAACTCCAATTCAAGACCAATTCAAAGTAAGGCTCCTATCACGCCTTCGCATCCAAACCCTGTGGTAAGCATGGCATGCATAAGATTCTATTCGTCTTTATACAAATAACCCCCCAGAATCCTGAACAAAATAAAACGTTTACCAGATACGCTCCCCCTTGCATCCGGCTAAAAGTGTATTAGACTCTTTATATACCCTTTCTTGGACATTTCTGTTTCACTAGAAAAACCGAGGTTGCAAATGAAAAAACTGCCTTTGCATCTAATGGTTGTGCTCTTCATATCTTTTGCGGGTGTTTCTGCGCAAGCCCAACAACGTGGCGTAGCGGTTACACCTGATCAAATACCCATAAAGGCATGGGGGACCTACCATGCTCTGGTTATTGGTATAAATGAGTACCAACAATGGCCTAAGTTACAAACGGCGGTCAAAGACGCGACGGTCATCAGAGACACCCTGATAGCAAGATACGGATTTGATGAAAACAATGTGATCTTGCGAACAGACAAAGAGGCCAGCCGGCTCCAGATAATGGAAGACTTGCGTTATCTGGCGTTATCCATGAGCCAACATGATAACCTTCTGATTTACTACGCAGGCCATGGGCAACTGGATGATCTCACGGGGGATGGATACTGGGTACCTGCCGAGGGTAAGCTGAAAGCACCGGCTACCTGGGTAGCTAATTCTCACATTAAGGCCGTGCTCAGTTCTGAGCGGGTGAAAGCCAAGAATGTGGTGGTAATTGCCGATTCTTGCTACAGCGGGTCCATGCTACGCGGCGGTCCCTCTCTCATGTCCCTAAAAGACCGCCGGTATACCCAGAAACTTGCGGAAAAAGCATCATTGCGCTCCCGCCAGGTTATATCATCCGGCGGTGTCGAACCGGTGACCGATGGCGGGGCCGACGGCCATAGCCTGTTTGCTTATTACCTGATAGATGCGCTACGCAAAAACGATCGAGAAGTGATCGATCTGGAGAACTTGTTCCATACGCAGGTCTGGAAAAAGGTAACCGAGATCGGTGACCAGCGGCCCAACGTGGGAAGGTTAAAGACCCCTATGGACCAAGACGGTCAGTTTGTGCTCTACAACGCCGCCTGGATAGAAGAGCGGGCCCAGAAACAAGCAGCTAGCGAGGCCAAAAAGCAAGAAGAAGCCCACCAGGCTGCCGTTGCCAAAGCCGAACTGGACCTGCAGCGCCAGCGTATTGATATGGAAAAAGAAAAGCTGGCCTACGAAAGAGAGCAATTGTCTCAGCAAAAGGCCCTTGAGATGGAGCGGCTCAAGATTGAAAAACAGAAACAGGCGATCGAGTATGCAAAACTTCAGGCACGTTTAAAGGAATTGGAAGAAAAGACCAAGGCTCGTCAACCGGCGGTCAAAGCCGAGGTGGCCCCGGAAACCCAGCTGCAAGCTTCAGTGGACCGGACCGCTTTGCGAAACCAAAGGGTAGACAAGAGCGGTTATCGTTTGGCGATATTCCCTTTTAATCTTTATACAACTTCATATGGTTCCCATGAAATCAAAGACGCCGAAAAGAAGGGTATAACAGGAATAGCCAATACGATAGCTGATAACGAAGATTTGAACTTAAATTACACCTACGAGGAACTGGAAGGTGTTACGCAGGGAGCCGTACTCCTCAAAGATGTATTAAAAACCGATTCCATCCGGGTGTGGAAAAAGGCGTCGCTACTTTCTAAGAGCGAACCTGATTGGAAGGAAGTAAGACGAATCGGGATGGATCTCGGAGCAAACCCGATCGTAATGATAGAGGGCGATCTTGAGTTTGGAAACTACGTTTTCTATTTGTATGATTCTGAAAAAGACAAGATCTATTCGAAAAAAGCAAAAGGTAACAAATTCGGATTTATTGGTATTGCCGAAGTCGCTGCGCGTGACTTATTCAGAGATTTTTTGAAGCAAAGATAAATAAGAGGAAACTTTCCAATATTCCTTTATGCCAATCTGGGGCTACGATAATCAGTGCTTATAAGCGGTTTCAAAACCTCACCTCGAACTCAACCTCTGTGTTGGGTGCTCGGTTTAAATCCTCGAAACACTTTAGTATTCCTCCGGTTTCGACCCACAATAGATGATTGATAAGACGGGATGTCCCGACTCGGGGAAACCTCGCGTCCGACTTGATTTTGAGCCTGATCGAAGGTTTTGAAACCGCTTCTAAGCGCCACGCAGCGTCCCAGAGTCAGCTGTTTTCCAACCTACCTCATTTTGGAGCCATAAACCCAATCAGGCTTCTTGACATCGGGCCGATAACCGGGGCATATTGGTTTCGCTCAACCGCAGGAATCTGGACTGAAATGATACTGGGCATGCGTGTTTAAGACGCCCCAATTCTGCTCTGATCAATCACAGTCATTTACCGTCCCCTATTTTTTCAAATTGCATGATCTGATAGGATCGAGAACGAAACAGCGCGTGTTATGGACAAACGGAGAAAGGCCCATGGGAGATACGACCCACCATCCGGTATGGCAGCCCCGGGAACCGCTGCTTTTACTATTCCTTCTGCTTTTAGGATTCGTTGGGAACTATTTCAGTTTTCCGCTGTTCTTTGGTGTTGATTTTCTTTTCGGCAGCATCAGCAGCCTCATAATTCTTACACTTTACGGTCCGGTCTGGGGTGTGGTGTCTGCCATTGCAGTGAGTAGCTATACCTATCCGCTATGGGGCCATCCATACGCGATCGTGATCTTTACGCTCGAGTTGGTTACGGTGGGAATCTGCCTTCAAAAATCGCGACGTAGCCTGCTGCAGTGCGACGGGGCATTTTGGTTGTTTATCGGCATCCCTGCTGTTTTCCTCTTTTATTTCATGATCATGAAGATGGATTTCATTTCCACCACCGTGATCATGCTCAAGCAATGTGCCAATGGTATCTTCAACGCTCTCATTGCCAGCCTGCTGATCAACCTTTTGCCGGCGCTGCGTATGCGCCGGATTATCGGTAAAGCCAGAACCATACCGCTACGCGAAATCCTATTCAATTTCATGGTTGCGCTGGTGCTTTTTCCAGTGCTCGGGATCATGATTGTCGAAGGCAGAACAGCTATGAGCCGCATGGAACAGGGGGTCGCCGCCAATCTGAAGACCCTCTCAGCGGACGCGAGTCGCCATCTGGAAGCGTGGTTCAATGAGCGCCGGCATGCAGTGGAGGAGTTGGCAAGCATGGCCGTTAAGGTGCCTTTGGCGGATACGGAAACCCTCCAGAGCTCGACGGAGATCGTGAAGCGAATGTTTCCGGATTTCCACAACACGTATGTCGCGGATCACGGCGGGACCACGGTCGCCTTTTACCCGCCGGTCAATGAGAAGGGCGAATCGACGATCGGTCTCAATTTTTCAGACCGGGACTATTATAAAAAACTGAAAGCGGGGCGGCATCCGGTCCTTTCCGAGGTGTTATTGGGCCGCGGCGGGGTTTTTTCACCGATCGTTACCCTGTCCGCCCCCATGATCGTTGGCGATCAATTCAAAGGGTTTGCCCTGGTGGCCCTCGACCTGACCCACATTCGCTCCCTGATCGACCAATACAGTCAGCAGGGCCGGTACCAAATTACCATTTGCGACCATGACCAGCATATCATCACCAGCACTGTGCCCGGAAGGGAGGCGATGCAGTACTTCGATCATCGCCAGACCGGCAACCTGAAGTCCTATGGGCCGTCCTTCTTCCTCTGGTCCCCCGCCGCCCAGAACCTTCCGGCCATGACCCGTTTCAAAAAGTCGTTTTATGTCAACGAGGAACTGATATCCGACCATCTACCGTGGAAAATAATTGTCGAATATCCGGTGGCTCGTCAACAGGTGGTTTTGTATTCTCTTTACACTCGCTACCTTTCCACTATTCTGATCTTTACCGCCGTCACGTTTCTGCTCACCGCTTTCATCAGCCCTTGGCTGGCGCGTCCCTTGACGCATCTGGCCTCCTGGACCGAGCGCATGCCGGATCCGGAGCGATTGATTGACACGGAGAAAGAGACCCTGCCGGAAAGCGCCGTGACAGAGATAGATTCCCTCATGAGCAATTTCGCGGTCATGAAAAGTGCGCTTAAATCCAATTTCCTGGAACTGGAAAAACGTAGCAAGGAAACCGAGCGTGTCAATGTCGAACTGAAGACCAAAATCAAGGAATTGGAGACCGCACGCAAGGCTGTGCTCGAAAGCGAGGGAAAGGCCCTGTCGATGCTCAACTCCATCACGGAAACGCTGATGCTGGTCGACGAGGAGGGAACCGTATTGGCCGCCAACCCCAGTGCGGCAAATAGACTTGAGAAGCCGGTCGAGAAAATAATTGGAAAGCGGTTGTCCGACCTTTTCACGGATGCTGCGATTGCACAGGATATCTCGGAGGTTTTCGCGACCGGAACACCACTGCGTAGGGAAATAGAGGTTCAGGAACGGATATCCGACACCCACTATTACCCGGGATTTGACAGCAGCGGTAAGGTTTTCCAGGTGGCGGTATTTGTTTTGGATATCACCGACAAACGGCGCCTGGAGGCTCGCCTGCAACGCGCCGAAAAAATGGAGGCTCTCGGAACCCTCGCCGGCGGGGTGGCCCACGATCTGAACAACATTCTTTCAGGGATCGTCAGCTACCCCGATCTATTGCTGCTCGATCTCCCTGAAGACAGCACCCTCACGAAACCGATTGAGACGATAAAAAAATCCGGGGAAAAGGCGGCGGCCATCGTTCAGGACCTACTGACCCTGTCTCGCAGAGGGGCTGTTGAGACCCAGGTGGTTGATCTGAACGAAATCGTATCCGAACAGTTGCAGAGCCCTGAGTTTAAGCGTCTGCGGTCTCATCATCCCCTCGTGCGTATTGAATCCGATTTGGATTTGAACCTTTTGCCGATCAAAGGTTCAGCCATCCACCTCTCGAAAATGGTAATGAACCTGTTTTCCAATGCCGCCGAGGCTATGCCGGACGGCGGGCTGTTCCGAGTATCAACCCAAAATCGCTATATCGATCGACCGGTCGAGGGCTATGATGAAGTGGAGGAAGGAGACTACGTGGTACTGACCGTTAGCGACCGGGGGGTCGGCATCCGGCCGGAAGACATGCGCAGAATTTTTGAGCCCTTTTATAGCAAAAAAGTCATGGGTCTCAGCGGCACCGGTCTGGGAATGGCGGTGGTTTGGGGGTCGGTTAAGGATCACCACGGGTACATTGATCTGCAGAGCACAGTCGGCAAAGGCTCCACCATCAGTGTCTATCTGCCGGCCACGCGACTGGAATTGCCGGTGGTTCCTGACGATAAGACCCTGGAAGATCTCATGGGCCTTGGCGAATCGATACTGGTGGTCGATGACGTGGCAGAGCAGCGGGAGATCGCCTCCAGATTACTGGACCGATTGGGCTACGCGGTCACAACGGCCTCGAGCGGCGAGGAGGCGGTGGCATTGGTCAAAAGAAACCATCCTGATTTGGTTCTGCTCGATATGATCATGCCCCCCGGCATGGATGGACTGTCCACCTATGAGGAGATCCTGGCCTTTGCTCCGGCTCAGAAGGCTATCATTGTCAGCGGGTTCTCCGAAACCGACCGGGTAAGGCGAGCTCTCGAGCTGGGCGCCGGGAAGTATGTCAAAAAGCCATATTCCATCGAGACCATCGGGCATGCGGTCAAGGCCATTCTCAATTCGTGAATTGGACCAATAAACCCGGGTTTTTCAGCGACCCTCTTGTCCGTGCGTCTGTTGTAGGGCAACTGGGGCGCGTGGAAGAAATACCTGCCGCATTGCAGGAATTACTTACCATTGAGAAACGATTATAGGTAATTTCCCGGTCGGCCGAATCAATACCTTTCTTCAACATTTGCCCATGATACTACCAAGCCCTGTGTCCCTCTTTTCCGCTTGATTGTCGTCAGATCAATAACCATTATGGTAACATGGTACAGGTCGTAGGATGGGTTGGTAATGTTGGCCTTCCCCGGGATCTGAAAAACATACTGACTTGCCGTATCGCGGATCTATCAGGGTTATTAAGTTTTGGGAGGTAACGATTCTAATGAAAACAATCCAAATGAGGTGTCTGCTGCTTATATTGGCCCTGGCTGGTCTCATCGGCTTTGCTGAGGCCGGCGAAATCAATCGGGATCCTGAACTGGACGGCAGGGTGACAGCGTTTTTAGAAAGCCACCGATCGAGCTGGCGCGATATGAACGTGCCCAGGTCGGACGGTAAGCTCCTGTATGACATCATTGTAAAACATAACTACACAAAAGCCCTTGAAATAGGGACATCCACAGGCCGCTCATCCATTTGGATGGCCTGGGCGCTGAGCAAAACCGGGGGCAAACTCATCACCATCGAAATCGATGAACACCGATATAAAAAAGCTTTGAAAAATTTCGAGGAAGCCGGCCTGTCCCAGTATATAGATGCGCGGCTGGCCGATGCTCATGAGCTGGTCAAAGAATTGGAAGGACCTTTCGACTTTGTTTTCAGCGATGCGGACAAGGACTGGTATACCAATTACTTCAAGGATATCGCCCCGAAAATGACTGTCGGAGGCTGTTTTACCGCCCATAATATGTCTATGGCGGGGTGGGCCAGGGGGATACAGGAATTCATCGATTATGTTCACAGCCGCCCGGATTTTCGGACAACCATCGACCAATCGAGCCGGGCCGGCGTTTCCATCAGCTACAAGACATCCGAAATGAAGCCCCAATGAGTCCATTTACCTGAAGCGGATCGAACATGCAGTTGGCGGCTGGGGTTTACGGGTAGTATAAATTACCTTTTGATACGCCACGATTATCCCACGAATCTTTACGGTGTGCCCTGGAGGCGTCTCATCAAAATATATAAGAAACAGATAGTTGGATAAGTTGGATGCCTTAAATCGGGACCCGCCAGTACTGCCGTCCAGCCATTGAACGCCGCATGATCTGATAGGCCCGCAAGGCGATGGAAATTTGATAATATCACCATATCTTGCTAAAGATGATCTATTGGTTTTCCGGCAAGATAGATGTACGTTCCAAAGGAGCAAATAGTTACCGTACGTATGACCTATCCTGTATCGCGCCGGTTAAAGGTCAACACATCGCCAATCAGCAATGACGTAAAAAAAGTGTGGAAGACATCCGGCGTCTTTGAACCACTGGAGCCATCATGAGGTTAGCTACCATCAATATCAAGGGGCTGGAGACGGCTGCGATTGTACAGAACGATCAGGCCTTTGTCGTTGCCGCCATCAACGAAGCCCTGGGCACCCAATGGCAGACAGATCTTTTGTCCCTTCTCCGGCATGATCAGGTCCGGTCGCTCAACACCTGGTACCGGGAAGGCGGTATGACCCGTATTGAAACCCTGTCACAGGCGGCCTTGCCCTTGACCCAGGTCAGGTTCGCACCCCTTTACCGAAATCCAAGCAAAATATTCGGCATCGGCCTTAATTACGTGGAGCATGCCGCTGATCTGAACGAAAAGGCGCCAAGCACGGAACCCGCCAGTTTTTTCAAGCCGGACACCACCATCATCGGATCCGGCGATGAGATAAAGATCCCCTTGCGGTCCAAACGCACCACTGCCGAAGCCGAGTTGGGGATGATTTTCGGAAAAGCATGCCGGGATGTCGCGCCGGAGGACTGGCTGGATGTTGTCGCCGGCTTCACCACGATCCTCGATATGACCGCTGAGGACATCCTAGGCAGAAACCCGCGTTACCTGACACTGTCCAAGAGTTTCGAAACTTTTTTCAGCTTCGGCCCCCAACTGGTCACACCGGATGAGATCGATGATGTCATGGCACTCAAGGTCGCCACAATACACAACGGCGACGTCCATGCGGAAAATGTGGTTGCAAACATGACCTTTCCCCCGGATTTCCTTGTTTCCTTCCACTCGCAGGTCATGAAAATGTATCCCGGGGACATCATCTCCACCGGTACTCCCCGGGCGGTGCATATCCGGCACGGAGACAGGGTCGCCTGCCGTATCGACGGATTTGCGTCTCTGGAGTGCCCCGTGATAGACAAAAAAGAAACCTCTTCAACTTTCGATAGTTAAGCCCTGTGGGTTTACATCTGAAAGTAACAGTTTTAATTAACTCGTACCATAGATGGAGAGATCAGCATGTCCTCGAATAAAAAATCCCAATCGCGAAGAACCTTCCTGAAGGCCGTCGGCACCGCGGGTGCCGGGGCTCTTTTGGCCCCTTTGAATTCGTCGGCCGCTGCCGCCGAAGATGCAGCGACAATGCCGACGCGCCCGTTCGGAAAATCGGGTGTCCAGGTTCCCATACTCTCTTTTGGCGGGAGCCTCGACACCTCTATGAGTATGGTGGTCCTGAGACAGGCGTTCAAATGGGGTGTGACCTATTGGGATACAGCCAACAGTTACATGGGCGGCAGCAGCGAACGGGGCATTGGCAAATACATAGAAAAATTTCCGGGAGATCGCCACCGGATTTTTTTGGTGACCAAATCCCACGCCTGGACCATGCGGGGCATGAGCCGTGACCTCGACGAATCGCTCCAACGGTTGAAAACCAATTATGTCGACCTTTTCTTCGTCCATTCGGTGCGTAGCCCAGACGCTTTGGACGATGACATGAGAGCGTGGGCGGACAAACAGAAGGCCCAGGGCAAGATCCGCTTGTTTGGCTTCAGCACCCACAGCAACATGGAGGCGTGTATGCTGGCCGCTGCCAAGCTGGGCTGGATAGATGGGATCATGATGAGCTACAACTATCGGCGCATGCACACGCCCGATATGAAAAGAGCGGTGGCGGCCTGCGCGGGGGCCGGCATCGGCTTGACGGCCATGAAAACCCAGGGCGGTGGTCAGATTAAAACCAACACGTCCAGCGAGCTTCAACTGGCCGGCCGTTTTCTGGACAAAGGATTTACCGATGCCCAGGCCAAGCTGAAAGCCGTTTGGAGCAATCCGGCTATCAGCAGCATCTGCTCCGAGATGCCCAACATGACCATATTGAAGTCAAATGTGGCCGCCGCCCTGGACAGGACAACCCTTTCCCAACGGGATCTGGAGCTTCTGCAGCAATATGCACGGGAAACCCGTGCTCACTATTGTGCCGGGTGCACCACTATCTGTGAGTCCTCAGCGCCGGGCAATATCCCGGTGGGTGACGTGATGCGATGTCTCATGTACGCCCGCAGCTATGGGGACCGTGAACGGGCCAAGGAACAGTTTCGCAAAATAGCGCCGGCTGCCCGCAGGCAGATGGGCGATACGGACTTCACACTGGCCGAACAGCGGTGCCCCCAGGGGATGCCCATCGACAGGCTGGTGAAAGAGGCGGTCAAGGAGTTTGCAAGTTAACGGAGTTTATCAATTTGCATCCGCCCTGAACTGAAAAATCAGCATATAAGTCGGTAGTTTAAGGAAATCATTATGGAAGACCGAAAAGTACTTTTTGTAGAAGATGACAGGGTCACCCTGGCTACGATTGGACATATGGTTAAGGACGAACCCTATCAGTCTATGTTCGCTGAAAACGGCCACCAGGCAATCGAGATACTTGAAAATGAAGACATTGATGTTGTTGTGACAGATTTAGAGATGCCGGAAATAAACGGAATTGAATTGTTGGATTGGGTAAAGGCGAATAAAACCGATGCCGTGCGCGTTGTCGCCTCTGCCAAGAAAGATTCAGGCACGCTTCTATCTGCGATCAATCGGGGCTCAATTTACCGCTACGTTACCAAACCCATCGACAGGGAGGATCTCAAAATCACAGTCCGCCAGTCGCTGGAAATTTCTATAATTCAAAAAGATCGACAACGCCTGCTTCTCGAATTAGAGCGAGCCAATCTTAAACTCCAGGAGACGGTACAGTATCGTACTAACCAAGTCCTGGATCTTTACAACCAAGCGGAGATTGGTAAATACTCAGCGCAACTGGTTCACAATCTAAACAACCCCTTACAGGCCATATTCGGTGCGCTCCACATATCGCAAATTGCCCTGGAAACAAGTCCACCTGATGAGGATTCACTGAAAAAGATGCATAGGGTATTGCTTAGCGGCGCCGATAAACTTGAGAAGATAATCGATTCGGTTCTTTCGCATTCAAAAAATCCTGCTCTCTACAAACCGGAGCGGGTGAATATAAATGCCTTAGTTGAAGATGAGATGGAGTTTTTCAATCTCAATGCAACTTTTAAAAACGAAGTAAATAAAGAAGTGGATTTGCAAAAAGACCTTCTGCCGGTATTTGGAAATTATATTCAGCTAAAACAGATTCTTGATAACCTCATAAAGAATGCTATTGATGCTATGCAGGAAACTTCAGATAAAAGACTTAAAATCACTACCCACAATGAGGAAGGTTGGATTTTCATAAGCGTCTCAGATACCGGGGAAGGGATCGAGGCCAAAAATTTTGAAAAAATCTTTCAACCGGATTTCAGTACCAAGCCAAGAGACAAAGGAACAGGATTGGGATTAGCAAGTGTTCGATCTATGGTCGCTGCTTACAATGGAGAGGTGCAAGTTCGGTCGGAACGAGGAGAGGGTACCACATTTACAGTACGGCTGCCGGCCTACAATCCCGAAGCCGATGGCACAAAGGATATCTAATCTTGTTTATCTATTGACGACTTATCTGGAAAAAACTCCTTAATTGCATTCAAGAGCTCATTCTTATCGATCGGTTTGACAAACGAACGGACAGCACCGATACCCTCGGCTATAGAGAGGTATTCGCCGCGCTCTCTGCCGGCACCCGAAATAGCAAAGATTATCGCCTGGGGATCAGCCTTTTTGAGATCAATTATCAATTCGATCCCCTCACGCTCGGGCATCACGATGTCTGATATTACCAGGTCCGGCGCATGGTCATGATAGCGCTTGATCCCCTCAATGCCATTGGACGCTTCGATAACCTCGTATCCAAAACTTTCCAGCCATCTTTTAATTGTCTTTCTTTCTACCCGAACATCCTCAATCAATAGAATTTTCATTTATTGAATCATACTCCCATAGTTTTTTAAGAACTGTGCGTCCCTTTCTAATCTTTTCCGAGACTCCCGGCAAGAATTCGAAGTGATTTATGAATGGTGGGAGTTATCACAAATTCGGTAACCCGCATAGATATTTTTCGTGTCTGTTGTTCCTAATCTTAAGAGGTCGTTCTTATTGCGGGTTGGTATCAAATAAGCAATATCAATAATGTTCCCAATATGGTGATACATGCTGTAAATAGCGCTGTTTTCAATAAGTATCGTTTTTGGTTTTTTATCCAATTTTCTTTGTCGTATATGTCCGTGCTAATGCCAAACAGAAAAAAGTAAAAACTATCAATACTCTCTATATTCAATTGCGCATCATAGACTTTATCCATCTTAAACCATAAAACCACCAGAATGATTAAAAATATCAGAGAGATCCCGGCTATAAAGAGAATACTGATCATAAGATTTCAAGGCCAGCGTAGGTTCTTTACCTAAAGATTGGGTATGTGTTGTATTCGAAACCAAATTACTCGGCCAAGCATAGGTCCCCGCTGATGCGGACCGCAAAATTCTCAAAAAGTGTAACATATAACCCTCAGTTGTTATATTGTTTTTTACGGATGCGATTTTGTAATCAAGGTAGACGGGCAGACCGGAAACAAAACCCATAAAGCCTACAAAGGAAATTCGGGGACAGTGATTGAGACCCTCATGCTATATTTCCGCATCCGTTAACAGTTTCACCTTTTGTGTTTATGTCTGAAATTACGGTAAAAATTTAGGAAAGACCACAAGGCTAACGCATCATCGCGTTTCGATTCCAATGCGCATGGGGGTGCTGGCGTAGGATTGATTCCATCAACGTATTTTGATATTGATAATATATCAGTATCAAAAGGAAAATCCGTTTTGATGTATGAAAATTGAAAGGCCGATCGATCATATTCCTTGAAAAAACGATACGCTACCACTTTCACAATATTGCGAGGCCATGATGAATAAAGTCGATAACTCAATTCATCAGCTTTCAAATCCGGTGAGACGCTATCTCCCCATTGTATCTACGGTTGTATTGGGCATCGTTGTGTCGGTGGCCATGTCTTTTTTCGTACATCAATGGGCAGAAGATCATCACCGCATAGAATTTGAACGCAGGGCAAATGCGTATGCGAATGCCGTTGAGAGCACCCTTCGTGAGTATGTGGGGGCCCTTCTGTTTTTGGGCGATTTTTTTAATAACTCCTGGCCTGTATCCCGCCAACAGTTCAATAACTTCGCAGCAAGCGTGCTGCCCCGCTACCCCGGAATACAAGGATTTGGTTGGGATCCACTTATAAAGGACCTTGAACGCGCCGCTTACGAATCCGCGGCACGGAGAGAAGGCTTCGCCGATTTCCAATTCACGGAACGCTCAAAAGAAAATGAGTTGGTCCGGGCTGCACGCCGCGAGGAGTATGTCATTGTCTATTATATATACCCCCTGGAAGGCAATCGGCCTGCTTTCGGTTTTGACATTGCTTCAAATAGCACGCGGCTGAAGGCAATCAAAAGGGCGTTTAGGACGGGGGAGTTATCAGTCACCGGGAGGATCACCCTGGTTCAGGAAACCGGCAGCCAGTATGGCGTTCTTATTCTCCTGCCCATCTATCGTCCGGGCGCAAGTTTGAACAGCCCGGAAGAACGACAGGCTAGCCGCAGCGGGTTTGTCGTCGAAGTCCTGCGCATTGGACAGGCCGTGGAGACCGCCCTGAAGGGTTTTGCCGATCAAGGCATTTCATTGGCACTTTACGACATGTCTGCCGAAAGTGAAAATAGTCTGCTTTATCAGCGGTCAGCCCGGATGTCAGAAACACCCGATATGCAGGTATCAGCTGTGGAAATTGAACAAGGCCCTTCCTGGAGCAGAACGTTTTCAATCGCAGAGCGCCAATGGCAAGTTGTATTCAGCTCGCCAGAATTGTACCATCGATCTCGACATACGTGGCAGCCGTGGATTATTTTACTTGGATCGCTGCTGGTAACGACACTTCTGGCAATTAACATGCGTAGGAAGCTTTTCTACACTGCGGAGATTGAACAAAGGATAGAAGAGCAGGCGCGAACAAACCAGGAATTGGAGAGCGAAATTACAGTGCGTACCGCAGCGGAGGCGGAGCGTGATAAAACCATTTTCGACCTGCGGCAGGCCTTAAACGAGGTCGATACGCTAAGGGGCATACTTCCCATTTGTTCATTTTGCAAGAAAGTCAGAGATGATCAGGGATACTGGGAGCAGGTTGACGTTTATATTCACAAGCACTCACGCACTGACTTCAGCCACAGCATTTGTCCAGAATGTGCAGAAGATCAATATCCTGGCATTTACAAAAAAAACAAACCTCGCAGAGAATAACGTAGCATATCTGCCGGCCATAACATGAATGCGAGCCTGTTCTTTTAGGGGCGACCCAGTCAGTCCTATCATTGTTTTCAAGAAGCTTGAGGTTAAAATCTTACCGCTGGCCAACTTGCAACTGCGATACCGTCAATATCTATAATGATTTCAAAGGATACGCCGGGTTCGATTTCCGCGGCCCCTGCCAGATAGCATCCAAAACGACATTTTCTTGGTAGCTGTTGCTACCTAAAAGCATATCCTATCAACAGTTTAATCCTGCCATTCGACACAACCCCGTTTCATCTCGAAGCTATCCTTTGAGTAGCATGCATTTTGCAATATTGCGGTAGATATCCATTTTTTGTTGTCCAGGCTAATATTTGGAGATACAAGTTTCAAATTAACCCCAGAATCCAAAAAATCCCGCAATTTAATTTCTCATGGATATAGGCCTAATGTTTTATCAACAAATACCGATAAATTGGTAACTTGGAATGCATCTAACTTATAACTATTGAGGTCGATATAACGCAGTTTCGGCTGATTTTAATTTTCAACTCAAAGCAAAACGAATCGGCGGGATTATCAGCTGCAAACGGATGCGGCGAGTGTTGAAAATCAAAATAATATTAGAGAACTAAAATGAAATCTGTTTGGAAATATATCAAGGCAGCGATAGTCATATTGGTTTTTACGGGCGCAATCCTATTGGTTTTAAACATGACTATCTTAACGCAGAAAGACTATCAAAAGATATTTGAAGATCAAGCCCAACAGCAACTGATGATGACGGCCCAATCGACCTCAAGGAGTTTGGAAGAATTCATCACAATGCAAAAGAATGTATTGAAATCATTTGCCACGGATCCGGTCCTACTCAAGATTGATTCACATACTGACTACGTTCAACTGGAGATAAGGTATAAAGAGTTGGAAGGTGGAATTGGGGGCTTTTATATCATATCCCCGGAAGGCGTTGTTACCCACCGGTATCCCCATAAAAACCGGGTGGGAAAAGACTTCTCGAATAAACCTGGGGTTGCAGCCGTCCTAAAAACCCACAAACCATATGTGAGCGAATTGTTTTTTAGCGATTCGGGAAAGCCTTGCTTTACAGTTTTGGAGCCCATCATTGACAATGGGAAGTTTCTTGGAATTCTAAGGGCCTTAACATATGTGGACACGCTGCATGAGAAATTTCTTGAGCCCTTAAAGATTGGCAACAACGGATATGCATGGGTAGTGGGGCGTGACCAAAAGATGATATTGCATCCCCAATACGATTATATTGGAAAGCCTATTGAGCATTTAATGGGGAAAGCAAGTGGGGCCACTGGAAAAGAAGAGATCACAGATATCGTATATCGGATGGCCAATGGTGAAGAAGGTGGCGGGATTTACAGTTCGCGATGGCTGGTCGACAATGTTAGTGAACATACCCGGGAACTTACCGCTTATTCGCCAGCCAGGCTTGGTAATCAAATTTGGTCTGTTGCAGTTTCTATGAATTATGCTGAAATTTTAACGCCTATTAAGGCTCAGACACGTAAAACTTTCATCCTGGCAACAGTGATGGTGACTCTATTTGTCCTTGTGGGATTAATCATTGTTGGTAAACAACAAAAAGAGGCGATTCTAAAAAAGGAAGCCGATAACTACAGGAAGCTATCGGAAGCCACTGAAGCGCTCAGGTTGAGTGAGGAAAAGCTCGTCAGGTCCCAAAAGATGGAATCGCTTGGTCTTTTAGCTGGGGGTGTCGCGCACGATTTGAATAACGTCTTGTCTGGTATCGTCAGTTATCCAGAGCTGCTTTTGCTGAATCTACCTGAAAACAGTGAGTATCGAACACCAATCGAAACAATAAGAACATCCGGACTCAGGGCCTCCGCCATCGTTCAGGACCTGCTGACGGTAGCGAGGGGCGTGGCAATTGCCAAAGAGCCGTTGAGCCTGAATGAGCAGGTTAACAGCTATTTGGAATCTCCCGAGTTTGAGAAACTTGCCCAGTTCCATCCCGCAGTTTCTTATGAAACCGATCTTGATTCAAACCTACTCAATACAAATGGATCTCCAATTCATGTTCGCAAAGTCATTATGAACCTGGTTTCGAACGCATCTGAGGCGATCAGGGGCCGGGGGCGTGTCAAAATTACAACCACAAACCAATATATAGATAAAACGCAGAAAGGGTATGACCATATAAACGAAGGTGAATTTACGGTGCTGTCAGTCTCTGATGATGGCCCCGGCATCCCGCCTGATGATCTGGAGCGGATGTTTGAACCGTTTTATACTAAAAAGGTGATGGGGCGCAGTGGAACTGGTTTAGGGCTTGCTGTCGTATGGAATATTGTCAAGGATCATAAAGGGTATATTGATGTGGTGAGTAGCGAGAGCGGGACGACATTTAAGTTGTTCTTTCCGGCAACGCGGGAAGAAATTATTGACAAAGATGAAACGACGGCCCTGGAGGAATTGAGAGGGAAAGGCGAGACAATCCTTATTATCGATGATGTAGAGACCCAACTGGAAATATCCTCTGAAATGTTGGAAAATTTGGGCTATAAAACCAAAAAAGTTAAAAGTGGCGAAGAGGCCATCAATTATCTAGCGAATCATGCTGTAGATTTAATACTTCTTGATATGATCATGGAACCTGGCATGAGCGGTAAAGAGACTTACGAAGGTATAGTAGCGTTACATCCGAATCAAAAAGCAATATTGGTAAGTGGGTTTGCTGAAACGACTGATGTCTCTGAAACTCAGAGGTTAGGTGCTGGTAAATTCATAAAGAAACCATTTACAATTTCTCAGATAGGCCTTGCTGTTAAGGAAGAATTGTACAATTAGCATTGTACTTACTTGCCTGAGTTTGCCCCCTTCATAAAACCAACAAGCAATAAACAATTCCGGCCGTTGTGAGCCTGCTGTCAGGCTGACAGCTATCCCGGCTTCTGGGATTAAAAAAAGAGGCATCTACCCATTGGTGTCTCTTGAATCAACTTAAATGACAAAACCCCCTAAGAAACAAAAGGCAACCTTTTGTCAATGATTTTAGTGCGAACCGCGTGAAGTGGCACAATGCTTGCTTCTAAGTAAGATTTAGAATTCATGGCGATCGTTAAACCACTAATAAAAGTGACCAATGGCATCGCTATCGTTAAGGGATCCACATGAAAAAGAGTATCCTAATTGTAGATGATGATAGAGTTTTAAGGAACTTGGTCAGCAAAAAGCTCAAGCCCTACGCTGAGTCGGTTGCAACCTTCTTGGCAGCGGATGGGATAGAGGCCCAGCAGATCTTGAAAGATCATAATATTTCAATAGTTGTCACGGACCTGCAGATGCCGAGAATGGACGGTTATGCCTTACTGTCTGAAATGTCAGAGAAATATCCTGATATTCAGGTAATTATTCTGACCGCCTACGGCAATCCGGCGTCCAAAAAGAGGGCCATGGAGACCGGCGCGATCGGTTACATAGAAAAACCCTTTGTTGTGGAGAAACTGGCCAGTCAAATCCTACAAATGTTGAAGAAAGAGGACGAAGGCGGCACCCTCCAGACCGTTTCGATGGAAATGTTTGTTCAACTTATCGAAATGGAGCAAAAAACGTGTACCGTCAGGGTTCTCAACAGAGACACCCAAAAACAGGGCGTCCTGTTCTTTTGTAAAGGGGATTTGATGGAAGCCCGCATCAATGACCGCAAGGGCATTGCCTCGGCATATGAAATACTGGCGTGGGATAATATCACCATTTCCATCCAGGACGAATGTACAATAGCCGATAAAAAGCTCCAAGGTAACCTAAAGGCCATACTTTTCGATGCCATCCGTATTAAGGATGAGCTCACCAGTCAACCGGGTACCATTTAGGTGATCTCGCCGGCTTCTGGGTATAGGGCTTGGATAAATAATAGAAGTACCCTTATATGTTGCTAGGTTTAGACTGATGGCTTATAGCCATCCATCGCATATGCGTCCTGGTGCTGCGGAGGCACTGCGCTCTGTGAAAACCCTTAATGATTTCAAGTGTCTTATCAGGCTCAACGCCCGCCGCCACCACAACTAATCAATAATAATAGCTCGTTAAAATGATCCGGTGCTCTGAGCCGGGATACCAGTAGAAGCTATATCAAGAAAGTCTCCAGATCGGACGTCTTGTGCGGTGTAACCTGGGGCGAAGACGTAAGATCACGGAGCGAATACGGGATTTTGTCGAAAACCCGCGCTTTTTATCGGGGAACCAAAATCCGTTTTTTAAATAGCTTCTGGTAGTTCGTGCCGGCCCTTGAATCTACAGTCCATATAGCCCAAAGAAACCCGGTAAAATTAGATGAGCAATCGGGGAGTTTTTGTTGTCATGCCGGTCCCGGATTGCGTCCGGGATGACGTATCCGGCATCCAGGGACGTTTGCTTTACATGGTCTGGATCCCGGCTTTCGCCGGGATGACGGGCATTTATTGAGAAAACTTCCCGACTCCTGAATTAGATAATACCACCCCATTTGGTTGTGGATGAGATACCGGTTTTCTGCCAACCAAGGCACCCAACTTGAGATCCGCAAACCCAAGATCAACCCCAACTTGACACAACCACATAAAATCACATAAATTTAACGCCACGTGACGTATTAAAAAGATGGCATGTGATGCGTGAGAAATAAAATGGATATACTGATAACCGGAGGAAATCGCGGACTGGGTTTTGAGTTGATCAAAATCTTCCGGGCCAATGGAAATAACGTTTTGTCAATAGTCAGAAGTGCGCACGCCAGGTCCGTCATTAAAAAGAACTTTCCACAATGTTCAGTATTTGTCGCTGATATCACCGACTATGCAGAGCTTGAGAAGATCGATTCTCTCAAGAATTTTAAAATAGATGTTTTGATAAACAATGCCGGTGCGGGCGGGCGAGGTACCTCAGTTGCCGACACGGATTCTGATGAAGTCGAAAAACAATTCGGGGTACATTGTTTAGGTGCCTTCAATGTTACCAAAGTCTCTTATCCCGCACTCACCAAATCAGCCAATCCCACGATTATCAATATCTCATCGCGGGTAGGTTCAATATCAAAGAATACCTCAGGAGAATTTACCGACAAAGGTTTTTCTTATGGTTATCGTATAGGCAAAGCGGCCCAAAATATGCTGACACAGTGTTTAGCACAGGAACTTGGCCCCCAAGGATTCAAAGTCTGTGCGCTTCATCCCGGCCGGCTGCGTACTGCTAGCGGTGCCTATGACGCCCATATGGAACCACATGAATCAGCTAAGGCCATTTATAATCTGTTGGTAGAGAACAAACTGGAAAATGGTGGATATTATTGTGTTGAAACGGGAACAATACCCTGGTGATAATCGGTATCCATCAAACGCTCCCCGGCAGTCGTTTGAGCTCACCCGCCAACCAGACCCTTTAGCCGTCAAATGAGCGAAAAACAAACAACTCGAATTCAAGCGAAAACCAAGTATCAGATTACGGGGTGGATTCTATTCATCATTTGTGCGATTTTTTTCATGGCAGCAAGCCTGGTGAATCATGATATGCTAACGCTTTTTGGCAGTGTGATTTTCCTTATTGCCTGCTTTGTATTTCTGGTACCCATCATTGCGGAATGCAGAGCAACTCGGGATGATAAGAACGAAAGCCTATAACATTTCATCTTGAGAGGCTTTAAAAGACGAAACACGGATTATCCAGCATCAGACCGCCCTTTCAATACCACCTGCCACCGTATGAAATTAACTATCTAAATTCAGCCTGGCCCACTTGGGGACCTGCGTCGGATGGCTTCCCAATTAGGGTACCGGATCACAATCTTTTCCCTGGAAAACGCCGCCGTTTATTGACACCAGTCGGCTCGGCCTTGGCAGGGGATTCACGCTTTGTTCGCATGCTAATTATTGGCAGCTAAGTGGGCATGAAAGGAGAGGGTATGCCTGCCAATTGAAAAATAGGGTGGTTTTAAGGCTGCAAATGGAGGTCTGCGGCCTCATCGAGGAAGGTGCAAGGGACTTTCTTGCGGGGTCTTTAGTTCTCCCTGTTTTTCCGCGCTCCAACCAGACGGTTCGTAATCAGGAAGATAACAATTGCGCCGCATATCCCCAACAACACGAAGTCAGATGTAGTAAAGTCGATCCCCATAATATTCATGACCGTAACTGTATACCATAAGTATCTAATTTGTCAAATAATTGATATGACTTATATCAGCAGGGACCCTAATAATCATCGTTGCCGAAACACATATTGGCGTGTCCGATCACTCAAAGTGCCATCTTACCCTGAACAGATTTGGATTTTCTACTAAGGTAACATTTAAAAAACGTATCTGGTACTGGGGATAAACTACAGCCACTTGAATACCCTCTATGCTTTCACGCGGGGGCGTTTTTTCGCGTTGCGGTGCCCATCTTGAACTTGCCTATAAATTATAGTATTGTGCTGGCACTCAAATGAATCCGATCTGCCCTGGGAGCCCTCGAACAGGAGTTCGCCTATGAAAAGACGCTTTCTTTGTCTAGTGGTAACGCTATCGTTTGTGTTCATTCACCCCGCATTTGCCCAATCCCCCCACAGAGGTGTGTCAGTAGCGTCCGCGCCTCCGGCATCCGGAACCTGGGGTACTTACCATGCGCTGATCATCGGCATTAATAAGTATGAAAAGTGGCCCCGGCTGCAGACCGCCGTAAAAGATGCCACTGTTTTAAGGGACACGCTGGTTTCGCGTTATGGGTTCGAAAACAAAAATGTAATTCTGCGGACAGATAAAGCCGCCAGCCGCCGCCAGATTGCGCGCGACCTGCGGTTTCTGGCGCAATCCATGCGCAAAGCGGACAACCTGTTAGTCTACTACGCGGGTCACGGCCAACTGGATGATTTCACCGGCGATGGCTATTGGGTCCCGGCAGAGGGCGCCTTGAAAGATCCCGAGACCTGGGTGTCGAATGCTTTTATCAAGGCGGTGCTCAGCTCGGAAAAACTGCGGGCCAAAAATGTCGTCATCATCGCGGACTCCTGCTACAGCGGCTCCATGCTGCGCGGCGGGCCATCGCTGATGTCTTTGGAAGACAGGCGCTATCGTGAAAAACTGGCCGAGAAGGCATCCTTGCAATCCCGTCAGGTCATATCATCCGGCGGAGTTGAACCGGTCGCCGATGGGGGCGCCGAGGGCCACAGCTTGTTTGCTTTCTACCTTATCGACGCGCTGCGCAAAAATGATCGCGAAGTGATCGATCTGGAGAACTTGTTTCATACCCGGGTTTGGAAGCCGGTTACTGAGATCGGGGACCAGCGGCCCAACGTGGGTCGGCTCAAGACCCCCATGGACCAGGATGGTCAGTTCGTTCTTTACAATGCGGCCTGGGCACAGGAGCAGGCCCGCAAGCAGGCGAATTTGAACGCGCAGCGTCAGCAGCAGGCTCAAGAGAAGGCGGCTGTTGCCGCAGCCGAACTGGAACTCCAGCGCCAGCGTTTTGAAATGGAAAAGCAGAAGTTGGTTCTTGAGAAAGAAAAGCTCGCCATGCAGAAAACGCTTGAGGTGGAGCGGCTTAAACTTGAGAAACAGAAGCAGGAAGTAGAATACGCCAAACTCCAGGCCAGGGCCGATGAGCTGGAAAGAAAACGCTTGAAAAATGAGCGCCTGGCAAAAGCCACTGCAGCTGACCTCGAGAAATACAGGGCGGCGGTGGACCGCAAAGCCCTGGATAACAAGCGCCCCAAGATTAACACCTACAAACTTGTCTTGTTCCCGGTCAAGATTTTGCAGGACTGGGCCGGTGGATGGGAGGAAACATACCAGACAAACACGGTAGAGGCCGTGCAGACGATAAGTGATGATGACCATCGGTTAACGTTTGGATATTCTTACCGCGGCGCCGAGGGGATCTCTAAGAGAGTAGAAATAATGCCGGACCTGGCAACTGAAAAAGGGGCTTCGGTGTGGAACAAAAAGTCGATTTTTTCACAGTATGAACCCGACATCGAGCGGATTAAAAAGGCCAGCCAACAACTAGATGCCGATTTGGCTGTGCTTGTATCGATTCAATTTGCAACCACGAGCAGGCTGGACGTTTTCATCTATGACTACAAGGAAGAGAAAGTTTACTCCATAAGAAACAGAACCATCGCGCCGAATCAATCGGCGGGGACCATACAATCTGGTATTGATCGCGCAATTAAAAAGTACTTCCGAAACCAATAAGCAAGCCTCCGTCAAGTCGTTGGCTGTCAAGTCAGTTGATTGGATTAGGACGCCTTGTTAAACCCCCGTTCCATTTTGCTACCCCTCGCAACAGGCGGGCTACCGTTTTCCCACCCGACCTATTATCCAAGTGTTTTGGGATTGCCTTTCTGGTAGAAGCATGGTGACTTTCAGTCTATTGGGATAATCATAAATTACAGAAACTTGCGTGCGTGACAGGCTTGGCTGACCTTGCGTTTCGAAAACATGTGCATTACTATGACAACATTCGGTTTAAGATAACCCCTAATCATAACAGCTTAAGATGGAGGGCGCTTTGAAACGGATTACTTTCCTTTTCCTGGTACTTTCCTTGGTATATACATCACAGCCAGCGTTGGCTCAATCCCCGCAAAGGGGACTGGCGGTAACACCCACCCAAGTAAAAGCCGCTTCCTGGGGTAATTACTACGCCCTGATTATCGGCATAAACGATTATGCCAAGTGGCCCCGCCTCCAGACGGCAGTGAAAGACGCCACCGTCATCCGGGATACCCTGATCACCAATTACGGTTTTGACCCGCAGAATGTCATCTTGCGCACGGACAAGGAGGCCAGCCGAATCAGGATTACAGGCGACCTGCGGTATCTGGCGCTATCCATGAGCCAGAACGACAACCTGCTCGTCTATTATGCCGGTCATGGACAATTGGATGATTTCACCGGCGACGGCTACTGGGTGCCGGCCGAGGGGGCCCTGAAAGACCCGGCCACGTGGGTTGCCAACTCGTATATCAAGGCAGTCCTGAGTTCCGAAAAATTGCAGGCCAAGAATGTGGTTGTGATTGCGGACTCCTGCTACAGCGGTTCCATGTTGCGCGGCGGACCGTCTCTGATGTCCCTGGAAGATCAACGCTACAAGGAAAAGCTGGTCCAAAAGTCCGCTTTGCGATCTCGCCAGGTCATCTCATCGGGCGGTGTCGAGCCGGTCGCTGACGGTGGGGCCGACGGCCACAGCCTGTTTGCCTACTACCTCATCACTGCTCTGAGAAACAACGACCGTGAGGTCATCGACCTGGAAAACCTCTTTCATACGCGGGTGTGGGAAAAGGTGACCCAGATCGGCGACCAGCGACCCAATGTGGGCCGCTTGAAGACCCCGATGGACCAGGATGGCCAATTCGTGCTTTACAACGCGGCCTGGGCTGAAAAGCAGGCCCACAAGCAGGCGGTGGTTGAAGCGCAAAAGCAAGAACAGGCCCGCATGAAAGAAACGGTCATGTCCGCCGAGCTGGAGCTGCAGCGCCAGCGCATCGAGATGGAAAAGCAAAGACTCGCCCTGGAGAGAGAGCAGCTTGCCCAGCAAAAAGCGCTGGAGATGGAACGCCTTGAGCTCGAGCGGCAAAAACAGGAAATCGAGACCGCCAAGCTTCAGGCCCGCCTGGAAGAAGCAGAGCGGCAGCGAAAGGTCGCCAATCAGCAAAGTGCGGACGCTGAAAATGCCGAACTAAGGGCTCGCTTGGAGGCGTTGGAGCGCAAGCGCGCAGCAGCTGAACAGCCGACAATGGTCGCGGCGGTAGACAAGCGTGCGGATAGTAGGCAGACACTACGCAATAGATACAAGCTGGCTTTGTTTCCCATCAAAGTCCACATGCCCTATGGCGGCCGGGAAGGTAATTACGTAATTGTTTCCATCGATGCAATCACGCGTATGGCCGCCGAGAATCAAAATGTTGATGTAACAACCACTTTCAGGAAACAAAAGGGGATGCCCAGCACCGTAAAGCTAATGTCCGACAAACTGGAGCAAAATGAGATCGATATCTGGAAGAGGGCCTCTCTTTTTTCTAAAGCCGAGCCAGACCGGGAGCATTTAAAGAAAGCATCCCTTAAATTGGGTGTGGATCTAGCGGTCACCATCTCCTCAAATTATGATGAGCAAGGTGCTAACATCGATATATATGTCTACGACAGCTTGAGCGATAAGCTGTTCAAAGAACAAGTAAGAGCCGATAGCTGGGTACGTTCCGGTACGGTAATAGAAACGGCTACATATGAGATTATCAAAAAGCTCTACCAAGATATCCAATGAAAAATGCGAATTGGCCGATGAATTCCAGCGATATCTTACGTGCGTATGCAGCCTGCTGATTATGAATGATAATCTGGGCAATGGAAAGTCCGGATGGTTACCCGCCTGATCGAAGGGGGATTTCTATTGGTGGCCTACTTTATTTCGTTAAACCACGCAACAGACCGGCGACTGTCTTTCCCCTAACTACCGTTGTACCCGCCTGGTTTTCAATCCAACTGTTTATTTCAATCTCTTCACGTTCGGGGTCTATGGCAGTGATTTCGAAACAGGCCTTCAGGGTATCACCCAAAAAAACCGGTCCTAAAAATTCCAGCGATTGAGATTTGTAAATCGCACCGACACCGGGCAGGTGCATACCCACCAAAGTTGAAAACAGAGCTGCGGATAACATGCCGTGGGCGATCCTTTGCCCGAAAAATGTTTGCCGGGCAAATTCGTCATCCACATGCAGGGGGTTTTCATCACCTGTGATTTTTATGAAGAGGGCTACATCTTCCTCTATTATCGTCTTTTGCAAAGACGCGGTTTGGCCCACTTTGAGATCGTCGTAAGTTGTAAGCTGATAGGTCATGGGCGGGCCCCCTATTTCAGAAGGTGTTTTTTAGAACCCATCTCAAAAAAGTCTTTTAGCCCAAACTCGGCGTTGGCCGCTCATATCAAGTCCTCGAAATACTCAAGTATTTACCACGATAGGCATTGGCTTCGCTGGCACCTCCGGGTTAATATTCGCGGCCGCCTTGCACCACGTTAGGCATTAGCTTCGCGTCATTTTGAACCAAAATCCGTTTTTTGAGATAGGTTCTAGTATTTTTCTCATCATTGCTTGATCTGGACCTGATATAATCATTAGGGTAAATTGATATGTAGCACTTTAATGGAAGTCCATAAATGCTTTTTGGTATCTCAGGTCTGGGATAACCCACATAATCAAAGGTTAATATACGAGGCTCCATGGAAACAAACAATTTAGTGAACAAGTTAGCCTTCTCTGAAGACGGACCCGTGAAAACCCCGTTGCTGCAACAGGAGCATTTCGCTCTGGTGCGCATCGCCCTGGGCAAAGGGGTGACCATACCGCCCCACCAGGGTGGCCACGCCGTCTTTTTCCTGGTCTTACAGGGTAAGGGCATCTTCACCCACGGAGACAAGGAAACCGAATTGGGTGTTAACGAATATCTCCATATCGGAGCAAATGAAACCCGTGGGATACGGGCGCTGGATGATCTGGTTGTCCTGGTCGTAAAACATTAATCAGGGCAGACGGCGGTAGGTTCCAACCGGGCAGTGGCCATTTCGGCGCATGCTGGAGTAATCATGCCGGCGGTGGCATCATCTTATGCCGGCAGCCCGACCAAACTCGTCCTCGGGGATTCTCAGGTGATAACCGAGATTCACCAATCCTCTGCACAGGTTAGTGCTGATCGCATCCGATCAGCCCGGATTTAAGCAGTGCTGTTTCAGCCAGCGAAAACGGCAGAATATATGCGTAATGTCAGGCTGTTCGTTGCATATCCATCCAGCCGGAGTGCCTGAAACCACACCCGGGCATGCTGTTTTGATGGGTTGCCGCCTTGACATGCCGCAAAGGGGTATAACTCTATTTCCATGACGCTGCGCTCTATCTATCTGTGATCTATGGTCTTCCCGGCACCACAGAAACAGATCCCAGGCTGCCTAAGGGTCTTATCAATCCCCCTTTTCCAGCATTTGTACGGGCGCCGCGGCAACCTTTCCGGGGAAAAGAGAACCAAAAATGAAATGCCATCCAGCGCTTTACAAAATATCATTTATCAGTTTTATCGCATTGGCCCTATCCACGAGCGCTTACGCAGTTGAAGACTCTCTTAAGATTGAGCCGGCTGCTTTGAACGATATGCTCAATCAACAGAATCTTACAGTGATTGACGTGCGCATCATTTCGGATTGGCGCAATAGCGACCGCAAGATTTCCGGCGCGGTGCGCAAGGACCCGCACAATGTCAGCGCCTGGGCCGCCAATTCGCCGAAACAGAACACCTATGTCATTTATTGCGCCTGACCCAGCGAGTACACGAGTGCCAGTGTGGCGCTCCGGATGAAAAAATTAGGGTTTGAGCGTGTCTTTGCGCTCAAAGGGGGTTGGGATGCCTGGGTGCTGGGCGGTTACCCCACTGAAAAGAAGTGAGGTTTATTACCGAGGAATTGTCATGCGATATTATCGAAGAATAGTCTTGCGCATAAGCTTCCTGCTTGTCCTCGTATTCATATTCGGCTGTCACCACCGAATCAAATCCATCAAGCAGGTGGAGCACATCCCCAGGATAACAAAAGAAGAACTCAAGCCCAAATTAGGTGACCCGGCTGTCAGCATTATTGATGTCCGGTACGGCTCCAACTGGAAAAAGAGCGAACGCCTGATCTCCGGTGCCGTGCGCGAAGAGCCGATGGAAGTCGGTTCCTGGATTGATAAGTACCCCAAGGACCAGATGATCGTTTTGTATTGCGATTGAACCAGCGAACAGACGAGCGCCAGTGTGGCGTTCAGCTTAGTTGCGCAGGGTTACCACAACGTTTATGCTCTTAAAGGCGGTTGGGAGGAATGGATCGCGGCAGAATACCCGACCATGTCCAAATAGAAGTTTCAGAAAAATTCGGTGTTCAGCATATGGATTGAAGAATTTCCAGAGTGAATTCCCAATAGCGCCATCACGCGGTTACAAGGCCCGGCAAGTACCTGGCGCGAAACAAATCGGAAGATTGCCTAGCGCGGGCCTTGCGACCCAATCTTCATGTCTCCACTCCCACAGCCCCACAGTTGATTCATACACACCATGCAGCAATATCCAATGCCCCCATAAGCTGAAGGTTCTCATTTAGACCGATGTGATAAGCCCGCCGAATTCTTGAAAACAGCGACCGAACGATCCAATGCAGGCCGGCCACTATTTCGAATGTATATTCACCGGGATCATTGAATGTGGCTCAATTATGCTGAAAATTTTGATGAGTTGTGTATAATGCCATCTAGCAGGTACTGGAGCCTACAAATTTTGCCCCACATTGAGATATCCGGATTCATCCGCCATCCATTTGGTAATGCCTGTAAACTCTTGATATGAGAGGGCCTCAAATGAAAAAGTATTTTGCCTGGACAACACTGATCTTGATGTTTGGCATCCCGGCCGGCCCTTTTGCCATATGCATGGCTGCCGAAGGGCCCATCAGGATCGGGGCGACGGTATCCAAAGAGGGACCTTACAAAGAGCCTTCATTGATGATTGAGAAGGCTTATCAGCTGTGGGAGCATGAACTGAACGAACAGGGCGGGTTGCTGGGCCGCAGAGTGGAGTTGGTCCTCTATGATGACAAAAGCCAGCAGGAGCGGGCAAAACATCTATACCGCCGCTTGATCGAGGAGGATCGGGTAGACCTTGTTTTCTCCCCTTACGGAACGCCTCTGACCCTGGTTGCCTCGGAAGTGTGCGAGCAGCACAAACTGCTGATGCTGGCTTGCGCGGCTTCGGGCGAGGTCATCTGGGAAAGAGGCCATCAATATATTTTTGGGGTGTATGCGCTGGCCAACCGGTACTTCATCGGGTTGCTGGATATGATGGCACGCAAAGGCATCAACACCGTTTCGTTGGTGTACAATGATGCTTCGCCATTCAACCTGGACGTGGCGGCGGGTGCCAAAAAATGGGCCCGGAAGTTTCAAATTACCGTCGTCCATGAAAAGTCCTACCAGGATGGCGAGAAGGAACTGCCCACGATAGTGGCTGATTTAAAAACGGCCGGGGCCGGGCAGTTGATCGTTTCCGCCTATCCACCGGACTGCTACCAGCTGCTGCGCTTGATGCAAACGGCAGATTACCGCCCGCGGGTTCTGGGAATGACCATTGCCCCGACACACCCGGACTTTGCAAAAAATGCCGGAGACATGGCCGACCGCGTATTCGGCCCATCCCAGTGGGAGCCAAATGAACGTATTCCTTTTCCGGGAACAAGAGAATTTGTGAATGCGTTCAGCCAATTTTCTGGAAAGATTCCGTCTTATCACGCCGGGTCGGCGTATGCCGCCTGCCAGTTGATCGCAGACGCCGTTCGGTATACCGGGTCGCTGGACAACGGCAAGCTTCGCAACTACATCGCCGCCTTGGATACGGTGACCGTGATCGGCCGTTTCAAAGTAGATCCGGCCGGCAAGCAGATCGGGCATAATCCGATCATCATTCAATGGCAACGCGGCAAAAAAGAAATCGTCTGGCCTTACAAAATGCAAACCGCTCCGGCGCTTTTTTAGATATCATGGCACCATCAAGCGAATCCCACAACCTGCCTTTCTACCGGCGAATCATATTCTGGCTGGTTCTGCCGGTATTTATCGTCGGCGTCATGCTTGCCTGGGTGCTGCTCGCGTATTTCTCTCCCCAACTGGAAGCCTATCTGGATATGCATTTTAAGGCCAACTTGCGGTTGGCGGCCAATCTGGGCGTCGGCGTTTGCGAGACACATTTCAACCGACTTCTGGATATGCGTCTGGAAGACAACCAGGAGATGAACGCGGCCTTGCAAAATGAGGCGCTGACAGCCATAAAAAGCATCGGGAATCAGGTGCCCGGCGTGCATATGATGGTTTTGGAGAACCAGCAGCGGGTCAAGACCATATCGGTCAACTACCCCGGTGACCTCTGGAAATTACCGACCTTGAAGGGGCGGGAAGGGGGACTTCAGAACATTCGACTGGGATCAGAACCGATCCGGGCCCAGGTCCGCTACTTTCCTTTCTGGGACTGGCACATCGTCAGTTTCGTGTACGCGAAAGATATCCTGACGCCCGTAAAAGCCGCCCACCGCAGCGTGGTCATCAGCACTATCGTACTGCTCCTGGCCTTATTTTTGACGATGTTGCTGATGTTCCGCTATGCCCTCATGAAGCCGCTTAACCAGCTGGTACGTGCCACGCAGGATGTTACGGCCGGTAAATTCATGCCGGTCGATGCGGTCCGTGAAAATGAAATCGGACAGCTGGTAGCCTTTTTCAACACGATGGTCGCCAGTCTTAAAACAAAGACCCAGGAGGTCCAGAATCTGATCGATCAGCTGAGTGAATCGGAAAGTCGATATAAGAGCCTTGTGGAGTTGTCCCCGGATGCTGTTTTCGTCCACCAGGAAGAGATCATCAAGTATATCAATCCCAGGGGTGTTGAAATTTTTGGGGCGGACACCCCCCGAGATCTCGTTGGCCGGTCGTTAATGGACCTTGTGCACCCGCACCATCAAGAGACCATAAGAGCGCGGATCCAAAAAGTCATCAATGAACGTATAATTGCACCGCCGGCGGAATTTACCTACACGGCGCTGGACGGTCAAGAAATGATTGCCGAAGGTACGGGCACTTACATCGAGTACGCCGGGGCACCGGCCATACTTAGCGTAGTGCGGGATGTCCGCGAACGCAAGCGTACCGAAGCTGCCCTGCGTGAACGCGAGGATCAGTTGTCTAGCGTGTTTCGCGTTGCACCTACCGGTATCGGGGTGGTGGTCGATCGCGTGTTTAAAGAGGTCAATGCGCGCATTTGTGAAATGACGGGTTATACCGAAGCGGAACTGGTTGGCCGGAATGCCAGGATACTATATCCCACTGATGAAGATTATGAATATGTTGGCCGCGAAAAATACCGGCAGATACGCGATCAGGGCACCGGGACGGTCGAAACACGCTGGCAGACCAAGGATGACCGTATCCTCGATGTCCTGCTCAGCTCCACACCCATGGATTTAAACGATCTTTCCAAAGGCGTGACCTTCACGGCCCTGGATATCACCGACCGCAAGCAAACGCGCGACGCATTGCGTATTTCTCATGAAAGATTCCTCACGGTAATGGACAGTATCGATGCCACCATCTATGTGGCCGATATGGATACGCACGAAATCCTGTTCATGAATAAAAACATGATTGATAGTTTCGGCGGGGACCTGACCGGGCAATTGTGCTGGGAAGCCTTTCGGGGATCACCCGGTCCCTGTTCGCATTGCACCAATGACCAACTGGTCGATGACCTTGGCCGGCCCAAGGATGTCTGCATTTGGCAGGGTAAAAACCCGCTTACGGGAAAATGGTACATCAATCATGATCGCGCCATTCAATGGACAGACGGCAGGCTCGTCAGGCTGCAAATTGCGACCGATATAACCGATCTTAAGAGGATGGAGCAGCAGATTCAACAAACCCAGAAGTTCGAGGCGATCGGCACATTGGCCGGCGGAATTGCCCACGATTTTAATAATCTGCTCATGGGCATCCAGGGCCGGGCCTCACTATTGACGGTGGATCGCGAGTCTTCCCGCGAAGACCTGGATCACCTCAAGGCGATTGAAACCTATATCCGCAGCGCCACGGATCTCACCAGCCAGCTCCTGGGCCTGGCCAAAGGCGGCAAATATGAAGTCAAGCCCACTGAGATTAATGACCTGGTGGGCGAAAGTGCCAAGATGTTCGGACGGACCAAGAAAGAAATCCGCATCCATACCCGGTTTCAAGACCCATCTCCGGTGGTGGCGGTGGACCGCGGTCAAATCGAACAAGTGTTGTTGAATCTCTATATCAATGCCTGGCAGGCCATGGCCGATGGTGGCGAGCTATATCTAACAACCCAGGTTGTCGATCTGGATGAGGCCTTCTGTCGGCCCTACAACATCGTGCCCGGCCGGTATGCAAAAGTGTCGGTGACGGACACCGGCATCGGAATGGACGAGGACACCAGGCAGCGGATATTCGATCCCTTTTTCACCACCAAGCAGAAAGGGCGCGGAACCGGTCTGGGGCTGGCTTCAGTCTATGGCATCATTCACAACCATGACGGATTTATCGTGGTGAATAGTGAAGCCGGTGTCGGTACCACTTTTAACATTCATTTGCCGTTGACCGATAAAAAGGCCCTCCCGGAGGTTTCCGTCAAAGGTGATCTGATCCATGGAACCGAAACAATCCTGCTGGTCGATGATGAAGAAATGATCCTAGATGTGGGTGAGGGCATGCTGACCAAGTTGGGTTACGATATCCTGGTTGCCGATAGCGGCGAACAGGCGCTGGATCTGATCAAGCACAACGGTAGCGACATACATCTGGTGATCCTGGACCTCATCATGCCGGACCTGGATGGCGGCAAGACCTTTGAGCTCATCAGAAAACTCAGGCCGCATATGCCGGTTATCCTCGCCAGTGGCTATGCCATCGACGGGCAGGCAACCGAGATTATGAACAAGGGCTGCAATGGTTTTATTCAAAAACCGTACAATATTTACGATTTGTCCCAAAAAGTACGCGAAATTCTGGATGCGGACAATAACTGAGTCAACTGATAAAGCGCGGTTGCCTGGATGGAGAATAGAGTTTTAATGCTACTTTTGAATAATGGTATTTCCCGAGTGCAGCAGTATAAAAACAAAATAGTGCTGGTCGGCCTGCTGCTTTGCCTTGCTTTTCTGAGCGCGGCCTGCGTCAGCCAATCCACCTCTATCAATATCAGGATACCCCAGGGCAGAGAGAGTCTGCACCTGGAGCAAGAACTCATTCAGAGCCAATCCCTGGGAGTGCAGATGGGCTCATTAGGCCGTGGCGGCGGTGTGCGTAAAACCTACCAGTTTGATTTCAACCTGAAAGATACGGATCGGATCCGGTACGCCTATTTGAGTATTGATACACTTGATGTGGACAGGCCTGAAAACCCGCTCTATTTAAACGGTCATCCAATTGGTTTTTTAAAACGCGCAGGTTACGGGATCAACCAGGACAAATGGTACGCCGGGAATGATGGACCCAAGCAGAGAAAAAAGGAGGCTCGTACCCAGCGCTACCTGCCGGCGGCATATTTCCAGGCCGGGAAGAACACGATCGAGTTCGGCCACCAGAAATTACACAAGGCCAACCAGGCCGGCAAGATTTCTTATGAAACGTATACGATAAAGAAAATTAACCTGGCGGTCATTAAAACCCGGACGCTGCCGCGATCGAATGAAACGGCTGCCCGTGTCAATAAAAAACGCCGTTTCCCGGATCAATTTGCGTTTTTTAAAGATCTCAGCGATGAAGAGCTCTATATCGCCCTGGTAAAATTGCCTTACCTGTTGGCGGAATTAAGTGCTTCCGGCGGCTTGGCGAGTGACAGCCTGAGCTATGTTTACGCCCGGATCGGCGATTACTACCGCTGGACCGGGTTATACAATAAGAGCCTGGATTATCATCGGAAGGCCAACCGCCTGCAGGCGGCAAAACCCTTGACCCTGCTTACCCCCAAGGTGCGGGCCGGCCTCGCGTTGGCCTACAACTTTGTTGGAGACTACCACAGCTCGGTGGATGAATGTGAAAAGGCCCTGGCGGAAATCGAGCAGGCCAGGGCACTCCAGACGCATCCAGTGCCCAAACACTTTACCGGCAAAGCAGATCACCTTGAATTTCTGGTAAGCGCCTACCTGGCCATCAACCACTACCACTTGCAGGATGCTTCCGAAGCCGAATACTACGCCTACCGGGTCATTAATAATTTTGACGATACCTGGGCGCATTATAACACGCGCACGATGGAGATCGGGAGATTCGTTCCGCTATCCCTGGCTTACCAGACCATGGGGGATGCCGCCCTGCGCAGCGGTGAATATGACGCGGCGCTGAGCTTTTATGGTGAGGCCGAAAAGTATCTTGGCTATGAGGTCCGACCCGCCATATACCATGACCAGATGATCACGATTCAAATCGGGATTGCTAAAACACTTTACCACCAGGGGCAATACGAGCGGGCGCGTGAGATTCTGCAGAGGGTAAAATCCCCGACCAATGCCTTTTTATGGCGGTCCTACCAGCTGCAGGGTATGATTGCTGAATCTGAAAACAATTTGGGGCGCGCTGTTGAATTGTACCAGAGAGCGATTGATGCGATCGAATTCTCGCGGGCCCGGCTTACATCCCACGGCTTAAAAATAAACTTCATGTCGGATAAACAGGAACCCTATGCGCGCATGGTAAACTGCCTGGTTAAGCTCAAGCAAACCACTGCGGCTTACAACTATGTGGAGAAGTCAAAGGCGCGCGCATTTCTCGACTTGATCGCCAGATCGGATAAAGCTGTTGGCCAAAAAAACGAGGCCCTCAAGGAGATAACGGAAGAAGAAAAAAGGCTGCGGGACAACCTGCTGAGCGCTCAATACCGGACAGAGATGAACACACGCATGTTCCAGGAACGCAGCGCAACCGATACTGACAGTCGGGAGATTAGGGCCGCCCGGGGCGCTTTAGGTGAATTCTTTTCGCGCTGGTTTCGCCGCAATAAAGATTTCGCATCCTTGCGATCAGCGGACACCCTGCCAATCGAAAAAGTCCAGGCCCTGCTTCCGGCGGATGCCCACCTGGTGGAATATTATTTCCGGGATAAGCATCTCTACGCCTGGCTCATCGGGCCGCAATCGTTCCAGTTTGTCCAGAAACAGGTAGACGAAAAAGAGCTGCTTGCGCTTGTCAGGACCTACCGCGGCATTATCAGTCGGCCGGATGCGGTCCGGGGCTTGGAAGTAACCGAGCAAGCGTTGCCAGGCCAGGCCCAGTCGAGTCTGACAACCCTGCGCCGGAATTTGGAAGATATATTGGTAAAGGATATTTTGTCTGATATTCCCTCCAGGAAGATATACATCATTCCGCACGGCATTTTGCACTACCTGCCTTTCCAGGCCCTGACCCTGGATGGTCGGTATTTAATTGAAAAATTCGAGATGGGCTATTCACCCAGCGCCTCTGTGCTCGGGCACGTTTTTGATAAAAAGAAGACCGTCAAAAAGGCCGTCCTGGCCCTCGGGAACCCCGATCTGGGCGCACCCCAGATGGCATTGCCCTATGCGGAGATTGAAGTCCGGGATATTCAGCAACTTTTCAACCAGACAACCGTTTTGACCCAGAATCAGGCGTCGGAGGCAACCTTCAAGCGAAAAGCCGGCAGCTACGATATTCTGCATATCGCTTCCCACGGCGAGTTCAACCAGGACACACCCCTGCTGTCCTGCCTGCGGCTGGCCCCGGGAGGCGACGAAGACGGCCGGCTGGAAACTGCCGAAATCTTCGATTTAAATCTGAATGCCTACCTGGTGACCCTGAGCGCCTGCAATACAGCCATGGGCAAGATGGCCAGCGGGGACGAACTCATGGGGTTGACCAGGGCCTTCATGTTTGCCGGGACACCTTCGATCATGAGCACCTTTTGGAGTGTGAACGATAAGTCTACGAGTGTCTTGATGAAACACTTTTATGCGAACCTGAAATCCATGGATAAGTTTGCCGCCATGCGGCAGGCGCAGATCGAAATGATTGGGAACCCGGAATACCGGCACCCCTATTACTGGGCTGCCTTTCAGATTATTGGTGACTACCGCTAAACTATCAATTTGACGGGCAGGATAGAGTTTCAATAGATTGGTCTGCCACATTTCACGCAATCCCGTTTCTTGAGAAACTACCGGACAAAGACCTGCAGCAACATTCCGCACCATTTGACATCCACCGGTTGCGTATCCATCTTCTGAAAGATCTTTCAATTCCCTGAATTTTACCAAGGTTCGTCCTCCGTTAAACCAAGCGAATCTCCGTGTTTGTCCCGCATGTTCCGCACCCACATTTCAGAAGCGATGTGCATGAAAGATCCTGGTTCAGCCGAATGTTATCGCGCGTGTCATTCATGCGGGCAGGATGCCTGTCGATAGCGGTCTTAAAATAAACGGAAACCCGGAGCGAAGCTTTGCCGCATATATACAACCTTCAGGAGGTGAACATGGGAGCAAACGTCACCGAAAAACTGATCGCTGCCCATCTGGTCCATGGCAGCATGGAAATAGGAACGGAAATCGGGCTACGGATAGACCAGACCCTGGCCCAGGATGCCACCGGGACAATGGTCATGCTGGAGTTCGAAAGCCTTGGGATTGATAACGTGAAAACAGAGGTTTCGGTCCAATATGTGGATCACAACCTGATCCAGACAGACTATAAAAATGCCGACGATCACCTGTTCTTGAGAAGCGCCTGTGAAAAATTCGGTGTCTGGTACAGTCGTCCCGGCAACGGCATCAGCCATCCCGTGCACATGGAGCGCTTTGGGCGACCGGGTCGAACTTTGCTCGGGTCCGACAGCCACACACCGGCTGCCGGTGCTCTGGGGATGCTGGCCATGGGCGCCGGTGGACTGGAAGTCGCTATGGCCATGGCCGGCGAACCCGTCTATATCCCCATGCCTGCCGTGATGGGGGTGCGCGTGGAGGGCAAACTGCCTGACTGGGTCAGTGCCAAAGACGTCATCCTGGAGATGCTCAGGCGGCACGGCGTTAACGGCGGCCTGGGCAAGGTCATTGAATACCACGGACCTGGTCTGGATGGTTTAAGCGTCATGGATCGCCATGTGATTGCCAATATGGGGGCGGAATTGGGGGCCACCTCCACGGTGTTTCCGTCCGACGAGATGGTCAAAAAGTTTTTGACCAGTCAGGGCCGTGAGGCCGACTGGAGCCCCCTGGCCGCCGACGAGGATGCCGGGTATCAATTTACAGACGTGATCGATCTGTCTGAACTCGAACCGCTGATCGCCCTGCCCAGCAGCCCGGGTAACGTAGTGCCTGTGCGTGAGGTGGCCGGCCGGGAGATATTCCAGGCCTATATCGGTTCCTCGGCCAACCCGGGACAGCGCGACTTTACAATTCCCGCCCAGATGGTGGATGGCATCCAGATCCCCGAACGTATCTCTTTTGACATCAACCCCACTTCCCGCCAAATGCTCGAAAATCTCATCAACACCGGCATGGTGGAGAAGTTGCTCCATTCCGGGGCGCGTTTTCACCAGGCCGGGTGCAACGGCTGCATCGGGATGGGCCAGGCGCCGGCCACCGGTAAAATCAGTCTGCGTACGGTGCCGCGCAACTTTCCGGGCCGGTCCGGCACCAAGGAAGACCAGGTCTACCTGTGCAGCCCGGAGACGGCGACCGCGTCGGCTATTACCGGGGTTATCACGGATCCCCGTACGCTTGAAATGCCTTACCCCGCTTATCGAGAGCCCGAAACGCTGCGGATCAATACGAAGATGCTGACACCGCCCCCAGGAAACGGAAAGGGAAAAGTGGAACTGGAACTGGGGCCCAACATTAAACCGCTGCCGACTTTCGCAGCGCTGCCGGATTCAATATCCGGCCCGGTCCTTTTAAAGGTGGGTGATGATGTATCCACCGACGAGATCATGCCGGCCGGGGCCGCCATATTGCCATTTCGCAGCAATATCATGGAAATCAGTAAGTTTGTGTACCACCGGGTTGATGATACCCTCTATGAGCGCTCCCGGGTTTTTCAGGAAAGCGGTTTTGTATGGGTTGGCGGACACAACTACGGGCAGGGATCGAGTCGCGAACACGCCGCCCTGGCCCCCCGCTACCTCGGCTTGCGCGCAGTCGTGGCCAGGAGTTTTGCCCGGATCCATCGGCAGAATCTGATTAACTTTGGAATATTGCCGCTGACCTTTGCCGAACCCGCCGACTACCAGGCTGTTGAGCAGGGCGATCAGATCGAAATGGCCGGCATCCACGCAAACCTGCAGCCTGATTCAAAGTTTGAGATAACCAATCGAACCAGGGAGGAAACCTACACGGTCGAACATCACCTCAACCAACGGCAGGTGGCTATCGTGCTGGCCGGCGGAATCATGAACCTGGTCAAAGACCGGTTGAAAAGTGATTGATTGGCGATCTGCTGCGGTTGACTTTGACCGGGAGGCGTTTAGCTTAAGGTTTGAACCGTCACCTGACCGGTGGTGAGGGGCTGAGTGACACATACCAGGGTTTACCCTGTTGATTTAAAGAAGGGGACTGCCCATGAAATCGTCGTCTAACAAAAATGCCAAATGCTGCAGCATGGAGAAAAAGCGCCTGGTTGAGGAACTGCGCAAGTGTGACATGAGTACTATGAGCTATGCCGAATTTCACAGGTGTTCGCGGAATGCCGCCCGCGAAAGCGGAAAACGCTCGCGTGCCTGCATGCTGTCTTGAGCAACATACAATATTTTCTGCCAATAAGTCCGCGGTCACCGGCCGCGGGCTATTCTTGTTTTTCGCCGCACAAGACGCCCGACATGAAGACTTTTTTGAGATAGCTTCTAAAGAAATGGCGGTCGCAGCCGATATTGAAGCTGACGAGTATACGTTCCTTAAACCCACAATCTGGGATAGGAAATTAAAATGGCACCTCCCAAAAGCATGAACGATATAAACCTACGCACCATCATCGATACAATTCCGGCCGCCTTGTATGTTGTCGATCAAGAGGCCCGGATTATCGATATGAACCATTTTGGCGCTCAACTCACCAACAATGGCAAAGATGATTCCCTGCATCGCCGGAGCGGCGAGATCCTGCATTGTGTCTATGCTATGAATGCCCCCCATGGTTGCGGAACCACGGAACATTGCCCCGACTGTGTGATCAGAAATGCGGTCCGGGATTGCTGCGCCGGCCAGCATGTTGTCAGAAGAAAAGTTGAGTTATTGCGGGAGGAACAAAACGAGGTCTACCGCAGTGTATATTTGGTTTCCGCGTCGCCTTTTCAACACGAAGGCCAAACATTGGCCATTCTGTCATTGGAAGATATTACCGAACTTGCCGTTCTACGCGAACTGGTGCCCATTTGTTCACAATGCAAGAAGATAAGGAACCCCGAGGACCACTGGGAAACCATAGAAAACTACTTGAGCCGGCAGTCAGGCACCGAACTCACCCACAGCATCTGCCCTGATTGCGTTCAAACCCTATATCCCGATTTAAAGCTATCAAATCTTGGAAATTCTACGGCGTAAGTTCCCCACTTGATTTTATATCTTCAAGAATCCGTAAGATCTGGCGGTGATGTGTATCGAAGTGGGCAATCGCCAGCTCCAGTGTCCGTGACGGTTTCAGGGGGCCGGTCACCGGATGACTGGCGATGGCCTTGTCCGTGTCTTCAGGTGAGATGGCATCGAGCACCGTAGCCAGGGCCTGGCGTTCGCGCTCCCAAAGCCTTATAAGTGCTGGCAGTTTTTTATCGCCGGCAGGCTCGATGGCCGGGTCCGGGACATCCACGGGTACATCTTTATCCAGGATATCGATTACCACCTTGAACAATTCGTCGGCCTGGGGGTCAGCCTCGATTGTTTCACCAAACATTTCGGCCCCTTTGAGGCGGATGCCCCGTTCCCCCATGACCATGTGTTCGATAACCATCGCGATTGACCAGCGTTCCGGGCCGGGCCGAAAACAAAGTTCCGCATCCGTGCAGGATTCTATTTCCAGGAGAAGCGCCTGGCGTTTCTTTTCGAGCGTATCGTATTTTTCCTGTAGATGAGAGAGCATGTCCTCGGCTTTTCCCTAAATATCGCGCACCAGACGAAACCCCACGCGGCTGCTACGGCGGTCCGGAGAACTGAGGCTGCGGGATGCGCAGCGGCAATACCAGTCAAGGCTGCTCCAGTCGCCGCCGCGCAGGGCGCGGGCCAATCCTTTCTCCGGGCCGTTCGGATCAACCTTGGGGCTATGGGCATAGTAGTGTCGGTCAAACCAGTCCTGGCACCACTCATGGACATTGCCATGCATGTCATACAGCCCCCAGGCATTGGGCTCCAGTTGACCAACCGGATGGGTCATCTCCCCGGCATTCTTCTTAAACCAGGCGTATGTGGACAATGAGCCGGTTTCACTTCCAAAAGAGTATGCCGTCGTCGCGGTGGCGCGGGCCGCATATTCCCATTCCGCTTCGGTTGGCAGGCGATAGGCCCGGGTGTTCTCCTTAACGTTCAGTGTTTCGATGAACACCTGGGCGTCTTGCCAGGATACGCACTCAACCGGCCGCTGATCACCGGTGAATTCGCTTGGGCTGGTATCCATCACCCGGGCCCATTGTTCCTGGGTGACCGCGCAACGACCCATCAAAAAGCCTTTGCTGATATCAACCTTATGAATGGGGTTCTCATGATCCTCGGCCTGCTCATGGACTTTGTCACCACCCATGCGGAAAGAACCGGACGGGAGCGGGACAAATTCCATGCCGATGGTATTCTTGGTAATGTCTGACATTATTTAAAATATATCAATAAGTTGAGAGTCTTTTTGCAATCCTTGAAAACCTGGTCCTCAGGGCCAAACTTGTCCCGCTAATCGGGTTCCTGCCCCGCTTACCAGGGGTCAGAGATAACTGGCGATGCTATAAAAGCAATATTCTCGCGCAAAGACGCTGAGAAACCCACATATTTCACCGGCTTCGCCGGATAAAACCAAAAGATCGCCGTTGCTGAGAGCATGAACTGGTTTTTCGCACGTTAGTGCGACGAAATTCTGGTTTTGCCTTTCTCTGCGTCTTTGCGCCTCAGCGCGATGCAGGTTTTGATTTTTGGTTTTAGCAAAGCCCCTTCCAGGGGCAATCCAAAGCCGGGCCCCCGAACCAGGATTCTTTACGTCTTTTAGGAATGGTGCCGCAGTTGCTATTCTCATCAAGATAGTAACCGGCCGGTCAAACTGCAAGGAATGTTTACCGTGGATTCACGATTAGGGGAACGCGGCGGCAATCTTCGCCGCAAGTTGGCGGTCCCTTTTTATATTCAGGGGTGGCTATGGCGATACCCCAAGAAACAAAGGCATTTAAAAGTGGCTGCGGCTGACATGACCATTCAATCGATAAAGATCGCTATATCTCAGATTCAAGGGACAAACTAAATTCGCCCTGAGAACATTTGGGATTTCGCATTTTAAAGGTGCCCAAAATCACCATTGCGGCAGTCTTATTTTATAAGGAACTTATAGGACACAACACTAGCACCTGCCTTCAAATCAGGATCAATTTTTAAAATCAGGGGAGTCTGCCGGAAAGCGGCGCTTCAGGTGGCCACGAGGTCACATTCTGCGGCCAGGCTTTTGACGGTATCCAACAAAGCGTGAATTGACATCGGCTTTTCAAATACGGCGTTAAAATCATTTCGGTCGAGTAGCCAGGCTGTTGCCGAGATACCGATTATGGGCGTTTGCGGCCGGCTGGAAGCACGGATATGACGGGCGACACTGTTGCCGTTGATACCGGGCATCAGCATATCCGTGATGACCAGATCGAAATGCTCCTCGTTGAAGCGATCCAAACCTTCACGCCCATTGGTCGCTATTTCCGCCTCGATACCATTTTGCGAAAACGCGTATAGAAGCAGGTTGCAGATGGCCTCGTCGTCGTCGATGATCAAAACTCGGCACATGACATTTCCAAATGTTACAGCATCGAATGCTATAACTGATGCGTCGTCCCAGTTACCGAAATGGAAATTCAGGGGACTTGCAATTATGCTATATTTTATATAATTTTATATAATTGTCAACAAAATAATGCAATTTTCTCATTTGCCGGGTTCGCCTAAGGTTTTAAATAGATTAGCCGAACACTATCCAATTCCTTGTATTTTAAAAGGGTTGTGGTATCCTATGCTGAGCAGCGCTTACCTACCGAATCGGATACCGATAATGGAACAATTTGCAACTTCTCATTGTGACATCGAAGGGCACAAAATGGCCTATTTCGTTCGTGGCCAGGGAGAGCCCGTACTGCTGGTCCATGGCATTACAACCTACTCTTTTATTTGGAGAAAAGTGCTCCCTTTTCTCGAGACGCGCTATCAGCTTATCGGGGTGGATCTGGTCGGCTGCGGCATGTCCAGTAAGAACCTGGACCAACCGTATTCCATAAAAAACCATGCGCACTTATTGCATAAATTTATGCAAAAACTTGGCATTACCCGGTTTCACTTTGTCGGACATGATGTCGGTGGCGGAATCGGTCAGATTTTTGCGGTCAACTATCCGGATATGCTTCATGATCTCGCCGTGATCAATTCCGTCGCTTACAATTTCTGGCCGGTGCAGCCGATAATTGCCATGCGAACTCCCTTTTTCCGGCAAATGGCCATGGCTACCCTGGATATGGGCGCGCTGCGCATGATCATCCGCCGCGGCCTGTATCACAAAGACAACCTGACCCCGGAACTTATGGAATATTTCTGGGCACCCATGAAAACCAGGGAGGGGCGCAAGGCCTTTTTGCATTTCGCGGCCTGCTTGAATAATCAGCACCTGCTGGAAATCACAGACCAATTGCACCGGCTTGAACTGCCGGTCCTTATTATCCGCGGTGAGGCGGACCCCTATTTGAGCGGGGCCATTGCAGATAAACTGGCCCACAATATTCCCAACAACAAACTCATCAAAATCCCTACGGGCAGTCATTATATCCAGGAAGACGAGCCCCGGCAGATTGCCGAGGCGATGATTGGCTTCTTTACAGGAAAGTAAATGTCTGAAGCGTTGAAGCAAAGAATTCGCGGATTAGAGCAGAAGGTTCGTGTCCTGGAGGAGGAAAATGCCCAATTGGCCGAGCGGGCGGAAGACTCATTGCTATTGGGGTTGGTTTCCGAGAACATTCAAAACCTTTCCCAGGGCAATGAAATCATAGAGAACACCCTTGAGCGGATTTCGATCCTGAAAGCGATTCCCTATGCAACCTGTGCGGAAATTAGCGGCACCAAGCTGAATCCCATCGCCACCTATGCCACGTTTTCCGAAGAGGACCACGCCGGTTATCCCATGGCGTTAACCCCGGCAATCGTCCGCGAGCTGGAATACGGGCTAACGATCATGAGCCCCGGGAATGGCATCCAGTATAGTTTCGACAACGCCCATTTTATCCCGCAGCAAATAGCTCTTATTCCGTTCAAATCGCAGACAGTTGCCAAAGGCGTGTTCCTGTTCATGGATAGTGATCCTGAGGAAAAGCGTTTCGGGCAAATTCTAATGCTGCTCAACCAGGTCGTAGAGGTGGCCATAGCCAAGCACGACAACCTCTATCTAATGGGTGCCCTTACCCGGTCTAAAAATAAATTGGAGACCCGTGTGCGGCAAAGGACCCTTGATCTGGCGCGTACCAATGAGATCCTGGAAATTGAAATCAAGGAGCGCATAGAGTCCGAGCGGATTTTAAAAGAAACCCACCAGACCTTTATCACGGTTCTCAACAGTATCGATGCCACCATTTACGTGGCCGACATGGATAACCATGAGATCTTATTCATGAACAAGAATATGATCGATAGATTCGGTGGAAATTTAACCGGGGAACGTTGCTTCAAGGTTTTCCGGGCGGAAGAACGACCCTGTGACATCTGCACCAATCCGCGCCTGCTCGATAAAGACGGAAACCCCGGCGAAGTGGTCGTTTGGCAGGGAGAGAATCCCAAAACCGCCGAGACCTATATCAACTATGACCGCGCCATCAAGTGGATCGATGGCCGCATCGTAAGGCTGCAGATCGCCACGGATATTACCCAAATAAGGGAGATGGAGCTGCAGCTGCATCAATCCCAGAAATTCGAGGCGATTGGGACCCTGGCCGGCGGTGTTGCCCATGATTTCAACAATCTTCTCATGGGAATTCAGGGGCGCATATCGCTCATGACTATGGATCCCGGGCAACTTCCTGCCAATATTGAACACATTGAAGCCATAGAGGACTACATTCGGAGTGCGACGGATCTTACCAGACAACTCTTGGGCTTCGCCCGGGGCGGAAAATATGAGGTCAAACCTACCGACATCAATGAGCTGGTTCGCAAAAGCCTGAACATGTTTGGGCGTACTAAAAAAGAACTGAAGATTCATGCCAAATTTCTCAAGCCGGCCCCGGTGGTTGAAGTTGACCGCAGTCAGATTGAACAGGTTATGATCAATCTATATGTCAATGCCTGGCAGGCCATGGCGGTGGACGGTGAGCTTTACCTGGAAACCAGGATCACCACAGTAGACAGTGCCCAGGCCAGACCCCACCAGGTAAATCCGGGGCGCTATGTCAATGTCATCGTGACCGATACCGGTACCGGCATGCAGGAGGATACCCGGCAACGGATTTTTGACCCCTTTTTTACAACCAAGGAGAAAGAACGCGGGACCGGTCTTGGGCTGGCTTCCGCATATGGAATTATCAAAAATCACGATGGATTTATAACCGTGACCAGCGAGATCGGTCAGGGTACGAGCTTCAGTATCTTCCTGCCCCTATCAGATACAGACGCGCAGCATGAAGCCCCGCCGGCCGAAAAGTATCTGCGGGGATCGGAAACCATCTTGTTGGTAGATGATGAAGCGATGATTATCGAGGTTGGGGCCGCTATGCTGGAAAAACTCGGATATCGAGTTCTCACTGCCAAAAGCGGCGAAAATGCGATTGCTCAGATAGAGCAGGATGGTGACACTATCGACCTGGTTATCCTCGATCTGGTCATGCCGGGCATGGATGGCAAGATGGCTTTCAACCGCATCCGCGAGCTGTACCCCCAAATAGCGGTGCTGCTTTCCAGTGGCTACGCTATTGATGGCCAGGCTGCCGAAATCATGCAAAACGGGTGCAACGGCTTCATCCAGAAACCATTTTCCGTTGCCACCCTCTCCGAAAAGGTGCGGCACATCCTAGATGAAACATAAAACCCGCTGTTTCGAACCAATCAGCGAACGCATTCCCCCCTTTACTTCATCAACTTGGTCGCTGGATTTTCTTTTACCCATTTATTGAACCTGGTATCGGAAGACTCCAGCCCGGGCAGTCGCCGCTTGAAATACTTACCTTGAATACCCATCAGATCACCCTTGTCCGGGTACCAGAGCGTTCCAGTTTCCTTGTCATAGAGCACAAACGTGCGGCGATAGGTCCATCCCGAGGGCGCCAAGGTGAGTGCCTGTCCATCGATTTTGCGGCTGTACACAGCCGCCAGATTGACAAGCGGTCAGTAGCCGGCGACGATCGGCTGGGAACCCAGATAGGTGTTGGCGGTTTCGTGTGACCAGAGCTTTGCTATTGAATAGGCGTGCGACTCGCCGTTACCGGTTATCCCAATGACCCGCATCCGGGAGTTCTCGTCAACCGGGGTATTCTGCCAGTTGCCTTCACCCAGGGGCGTGAATGCATTGCGGCCGATGCCGAACTCAAAATAGCGCGGGTTAAATCCGAGGGATACCGCCTGGGTGATGTCCCAGCGTTCGCCCGTCTGATCGACAATATACGTGTTTTCACCCTCCTTGAGGGCGGCTGTCCCGGATGACTGGGATACCAGCAGCATGCTCGCGAAGGCAAATAGGATCAAAATCACGATCCATCTTGTTTTTGCGTTGGTTTTCATGAGACCCCCATTTCCGGAAGCCGCTGCAAAAACCATTGGCAGCTTCCGATATGAGTTATAGCTTCTGTCAATTTGTCAGTTACCTGAAAAAATCCTTACAGGATAATTGGAATGCAACGTTTTTACCGGGATGGATGCCGACACCAGGGAAGGAAGTCCGGTCCGGGGGTTATTACAGGCTGAGCAGTGCTGCCTTGATGCGGTCTTTACATTCCTCGGAGAGGTGCTCGGAGGGCTCACACTCGGGAAGTTCGGTATCGATCTGGCCGCTCGCCGCGCGCAACTGTTGCAGCTGGTTGCGAAAGCGGGCACAGTAGCGGCACATCACCAGGTGAAACTCGATCGCCAGGCGCTCATGGAAGGGCAGTCCGGCATCCATGCCTAGTGATACCTTCCGGGAAATGTCTTTACATCGAAACATCCAATGGTTCATCATTTTATGCAGTCCTAAGTAACCTGGCGCTCAGGGCCAAGCTTGTCCCGCTTTACGGGAGTAAGAGATAACGGGCTATACCGAGGTAGCTGTTCCAAGGTGTTTAGGCTGTAGGCCTTTAGCTGTTAGCCAAACCTTTAACCCATTCATTCATAAACAGTTTACACTATCCTAATGCAGGGTTTACCTTTTTTCCGTAGTGCCGCTTGGCCCGAGCCCGACCAACTCGAGGCATTTACGCAATAGCATCCTGGCCCGGTACAAAATTACCCAACAATTGCTGGCGGTGATATCCAGCCGTTTACAGATCTCCTTGGTACTCAGACCGTCTATTTCCCGAAAGGCGAACACATCAGCTGTTCTATGGGGCAATTCGGCCAGGCACTGGTAGAAATGGTCTATAAATTCTCTGACCTCCTGGGACTTGCCGGGATTCAAGCGCCAGTTTTGCGGCATGTTCTGCCAGGCCCCCTTGGCGTTGAAAAAGGCATCCAGGTCCTCTGTTCCTTTGCTTAGATCCTGTTCATAAATGACCGCTCTGTTCTTGCGATAATGATCAATCACTTTGTGCTTCAGAATGCCGAACAGCCAGGTCTTTTCCGTAGATTTTCCTTTGAAACGGTCTTTGGCTTTGACAGCCGCCAGAAAGGTTTCCTGGACAAGATCTTCGGCGACTTCCCTGTCCTTGACACGGGCCAGGGCGAAATGAAACAGTGCGTCGCCATATTTATCAACCCAGGCTGCAGGGTCTAGTTGCGGACCATTTTTCATAGAGGCTGGTACCCATGTTGGAAAGTAGTGTGATTGCAGTTAGGGTACCAAATTGGTGCTGGAATGCAAGCCGGAATATTGAGCAACCTCTCTGAGACCACATTCTAAAACGGTACTAACGTCCATTGAGTGACCAGTCGTAGTCCAGGTACTCTACTTCAATAGTCGACCGGTTGGCCTTGATGGTACGCTTGAGTTCGCCCTCCGCGTATTTTTCAACGAAGCCGATGACATTGTCCTCGAAGTCTTCGCTGAACCACTTGAAAATTTTACTGACATATAGGGTGTTGCCTTCCAGGCGGTTGAACCCAGGATTGTTGATGAAGTTTCTGGTGGCCGCATTCAGCTGCTCATCGAGGCGGTCGCCCATAAAGGGTTCGCTCCACAACGGCGGGCAGCCTTTGGAAGCACAGTTTACCGCCATGTGCACCCGGGGATCTTTGAACTGCGGCCGCAGGATATCGTGCTCGATGTGGTCCAGGGTAATGACCTTTCCATCCAGTTTGACGAATTTCTTCTTCCAGGGACTTTTAAACAGACTGCCCAGGTCCTTGATTGATTCAACCCCGGGATACCCGCTCAGGATAAGCTTGATGGTCCAGGCATTGTAGGCGTTGGCATAATACGCAAACTGTTCATCGCGCGACAGCGACTGCGGATCGATCTTCGCCAACCGGTCCAGATAGTCGTCCAGGCGGGCTTCGTCTTTTTTGAAACCGGCATAATCTACCTGCCCGTTGCGGTTGTACTTGTTCAACAGGCCGGCATACAGGGTATGGTCTACTGCAGCGGCAGAGGCTGTCCCAAAAAATAGCACCGCCAGAGTCACAGCCCAGACCCGCAGTCCAATTATAGGTTGAAGTTTTCTGGTGGCTGACATGATACCGAACCTTTCGCCTTACTTCATGGTTATCTGAGCAGTCGGGGAGTCTTTTCGTCATGCCGGTCCCGGATCGCGTCCGGGATGACGTATCCGGCATCCAGGGACGCTTCGATTGAAGTGACTGGATCCCGGCTGCAGTTTATCCCGCACTTGATGCGGGGCCGGGATGACGGGCATTCAGTGAGAAAGCCCCCCGGCCCAAGAGTTATGTACTAATCAGTCTTACAATATATCAAGCTTTGCACCGGTAGTCCGTCCAGGCCGACTGCCGCCTTAAAAATAGATTGAGTTTAACATTTTGTCGCTTGAATGGGCTGGGCCTTACAGTTTTATACCCTTTATACTGTTCAATCCTAAAAAAACCTTGTCCGCAGGGCCAAGCTTGTCCCGCTATTCGGGAGCCTATCCCATATGGCGCGATGCTTTGTTTGGCCTTTTGTGTTTGACAAAGATGCCTCTTTCAGGGGTACCAAAAGCCTGGCACTCTCAGGCTGTGTCGAAATCAAAAAACGACTGATATTAACTCCGTCATGCCGGACTCGATCCGGCATCCAGACTTTTATGCACCAGAAAACACACTGGATAGCGCTACGCTTCACTACGTGCCTGGATCAAGTCCAGAATGACGAAAAGCCCAATATCGTGTTTTTATAAATTGTGACACAACCTGTCTGGACCAGGATGCTTTACGAACCGCAAATTTTAGACCAGCAATTCACTATTTCTGGAAAATGGACTGGCCCCCTGTAAGGTTTGCCGGTAATAGTCGACCAAAATTCAAGTGGTTACATTAGCGAGGAACTGATCCATGCTGGAAGCACGCTATGAAAAATTGGACACCGCTTTCGATGCCGACCATATGAACTTCTGGGGCAACCTGAGCCGGGTCAATAACATGCTGGTCATCATGAATATCAGTATGTTTTTCCTGACCGGTTTGGTGGCGCGGGGTTACTATTTCACCTTTTACTCTTTGATCTGCCTCGGCGTCGTGGCCATGGGGAGCCTGATTCCGACCACGTTGATCCGCAAGCTCTGGTACTATTGGATGTTTCTGGTAGTTGAATTGATCGGGCTCTATTTTCTGGTGGCGAGTGTACTGTACTTTATAAAAAGTGGATCTGGATAGGACGGTTGTCTAAACAGCGGTTTTAAACCCGTCATGCCGGGCCCCCGATCCGGCATCCAGATTGGTTTCTGGATCCCGGCCTTCGCCGGGATGACAACCAGTGTAAGACAGAGACTACAAACAAAGGAAGAAAACTGACGGTCGCAAACGATGCAAGCCTAATGAACAGGCTTTTGAAAAAGGTCGGGTGGGCCCTGAGCAAACGCCTGAAACAGCAAGACTAAACCAATTTATTTTTCAACGTCATGCCGGACCCCGATCCGGCATCCAGACTGTTTTCTGGATCCCGGCCTTCG